>MDTG01187574.1_pt1 | contig 14244 bp, 14 predicted proteins | sample 811421 | NCBI WGS metagenome assembly MDTG01 (sample SAMN05326645, study PRJNA326480) | marine metagenome | isolation source: seawater | place: Pacific Ocean: South East | collected 2011
CATACATAAATCCTCGATAAAACGGCTTGAGCAGCTCTGGCCGGGGGCCGAGAATTTCGTTATGAAGTGCAGTCATGCTCACTAGACGACTTAATCCACCATCTCTAGCCTTCCTGATACAAGCAAGTGCAACTAGGTCACAACGGTCAGAGTGAAAACGCAGATGATCTGGTGTCATATATCCCCGAACCCGTTCTGTATGCATATGCACCCCGTGATCGAAGACACGACCTAATAAGTCCCCGTTAGAATTCTGAGAAATAGCCCGCCCCAAATATGTACCAATTCCCCATGTTATAATTTCATTATCGGACTCCGAAAATTGATGAATTGGTATGCCGCGCAGGACAGCAAAACCACGCCCATGTTGCACATCATTTAAAATAGCCTGCAATTTCTTGGAAAGGCACGGCAGTGAAAAGTCCTCTTTTGTTATTTGCAGGAGCGGAATATTTTGTGTTTTCACACGTTGAAGGGCACCTTCTAAGTCTTTAATTTCATCCCGCTCCATCGTATAGAGCCATTCCATGCTGGAATTCATTTGTGGCCCTCTCCAGGAACTTGGATCATTTACTGTCTGGGGTGATATCATGATTCCTCCTAGCTTTAATTACGGGCCTCTCGGGTTGAAGCCGTTGAGGGAAAAATCCTCCGGGAATATAGACGCCACAGTAGATGTTTGTTATCACGCCGCAGGCGTTTTGCAGGCAAGTGCTGTATCCCTGACTAACCAATTATGCCATTATTTTTGAACCCGTCCAACAACACTTAAATGGCATCTAGAAAAAAAGGAAGTTTATGAAAATCTATTTAACTCACCATGCCAATGCATTAAGTGCCGAACAAGACCCGGAGCGTCCTTTGAGCGAAGTTGGTGTTTGTGAAGCCGAACGACTTGGCATGTTTATGAAAGGTATAGGTGCTATTCCGTCGCAGATAATTCACAGCGATAAGCAGTGGACCAGAGAAACGGGAGAACGCGTGGCGGCAAATTTGGGCCAGCCTGTACCGGTCTCCGTTTCTAATTACGGGATTGCTCCAGAAGATCCAGTCGAGCCTTTCATCGACCATGTCGAATCAGGGGGGGGAGATATTATGATGACCGGTCACGGTAATTTTCTTCTGCGCGCCAGCGCGAAACTGCTCACTGGTGACGAGCATAGATGGATTTTAGAGTTCAGCCCCGGAAACGGTACTACCTTCTGTTTGGAGAATAACGACGGCATTTGGAAGGTTATCTGGGGATGGAGGCAAGAGCAACTGTCCAATTTTTAATAAGTTTTGAGAGGTTAAGCCTTAAATAATATCTTCAGGAAAAGAATTAGGAGCGGTTAGATGTTATCAAAATACGGGCAACATTCTAAAAAGCTCGAAAAAGCGATTTTGTGATAGAAGGCTAACATCAATCTCAACAAAAGATTGTGACACTTATTTTCGTTACTCGGGTGATTCTAATTATGTCGTGGAAAATTTACAGATGACGAGAATTGCGATGTTGCGCATTAAATTGACTATTTCACCGATCATTTTTGTTGCGTTGCTTACAATAATGGTTCCAAGCTCTGCGTTTGCCAGCGAAGAAAAAAAGGGAAGTAAAGCCGAGATGTTTTTTCCGATCGACAACATGAGTATTCCCATACTTCAAGATGGCAACACTAAAGGAACCTTGCTCTTTAACTTGCTCATTGAAATGCAGAAACCCGGCGAACGGCCAATAATGTTGAGATATACTCCAAAATTAACGGCAGTTTTTTTCGAGGAACTTTACAAGTATGCAGCGACGCTTGAGAAAGACAAAAAGGTGCGTCTGAGGAAGGTGAAGAACATTCTTACTGCTGCGGCCAAAAAAGTTGCAGGTGAAGAGAGGGTAAAACAAGTACTTATAAAAGATTTTTATCGAGTTTTCGTAAAGTAATGTAGCAGAGGATTATTGCTCGTAGAAAAAAAGCGTGGCATTTGGGCCTTCAAATTGTGTTGCTAAAAATCTAGCTGTGAAAGTATGAGCGAAATAAAAAAAATACGAAATTTCTCAATTGTTGCCCATATTGACCATGGGAAATCGACGCTCTCTGATCGATTAATCCAAGCGTGTGGGGGGCTCAGCGATCGAGAAATGCGAGAACAAGTTCTAGATTCTATGGAGCTTGAGCGAGAACGCGGTATTACAATTAAAGCGCAAACGGTCCGGCTCGATTATAAAGCCAAGGATGGAAATCACTATCAACTAAACTTTATGGATACACCTGGTCACGTTGATTTCTCGTATGAGGTGAGTCGTTCGCTCGCTGCTTGTGAGGGGTCGTTGTTGGTTGTTGACTCAAGCCAAGGAGTTGAAGCACAGACCCTCGCCAACGCTTACCTAGCAATCGAAAGTAATCATGAGATTATACCCGTTCTGAATAAAATAGATTTGCCGTCGGCAGAGCCGGACCGCATCAGAACTCAAATCGAGGACGTGGTTGGGATTGATGCATCTGATGCTATCGCGGTTTCAGCAAAAACGGGAGAGGGCATTGTTGACGTCTTAGAGGCACTCGTTAACAGGTTACCACCACCAAAGGGTGCTGCTAACGTTTCGCTAAAGGCGTTGCTTGTTGACAGCTGGTATGACTCTTATCTCGGTGTGGTTGCCCTGGTCCGTATTGTTGATGGATGCCTTAAAGCCGGCATGAAGTTGAAGATGATCGCAACGGGAGCAATTCATGAAGTCGATCAAGTTGGTGTCTTTCGTCCCAAGCAAGATACTGTAACTGAGCTCGGCCCGGGTGAAATAGGTTTTATCACTGCAAGTATTAAATCCGTATCCGATTGTAAGGTTGGCGATACCCTAACAGAAGCGAAAAATGAGGCAGTAGAAGCTCTTCCGGGATTTAAGCCCACAGTCCCCGTTGTGTTTTGCGGTTTATTTCCGGTCGACAATGCCGATTACGAGGATCTTAGGGAAAGTTTGGGTAAACTAGCGCTCAACGATTCATCGTTCCATTATGAGGCAGAAACTTCAGCAGCACTCGGTTTCGGGTTTAGATGTGGCTGTCTCGGTCTTTTACATTTAGAAATTGTTCAGGAGCGTCTCAGTCGTGAATTCGATCTTGACTTAATAACGACGGCACCTTCTGTAGTTTATAGGTTGCATTTGGTGACCGGTGAGGAAATGACGCTTCATAATCCGGCAGACTATCCCGAGCAGACTCAAATCAACTCGGTGCAGGAGCCCTGGATAAAAGCAACGATTATTGTTCCGGACGAGTATTTAGGACCGATCCTTTCACTTTGCACAGAGCGGCGGGGTGAACAAGATCAACTGACTTATGTAGGAAGCCGGGCCATGGCAGTTTACTTTTTGCCATTGAATGAGGTTGTTTTTGATTTTTATGATCGTCTGAAATCAATAAGCCGTGGATATGCAAGCTTTGACTACGAGCTAGTTGGCTATCGAAAGAATGATTTGGTGAGGGTTGGGATACTAGTAAACGGTGAGCCGGTTGATGCATTATCTATGATAGTTCACAGGTCCTCGGCTGAAAGTCGAGGCCGTCAGATCTGCGAACGCTTAAAGGAACTTATCCCGCGCCAATTATTCAAGGTACCAATACAGGCTGCTATCGGCGGCAAAGTTATTGCTCGAGAGACAATTTCAGCAATGCGCAAGGATGTGACTGCGAAGTGTTACGGCGGTGACATTACACGTAAAAGAAAACTGTTAGAAAAGCAGAAAAAGGGCAAGAAAAAGATGCGGGAATTTGGCAATGTGGAGATTCCTCAATCAGCTTTTATTGATGCGCTTAAAATGAGCGATCGGTAGATAGCTTAGGTATTGTTTCGAAGGCCTTGAGCAATTGCAGCAAAGCTTTTTTCGTTATCGGGCGTGATAATTCCATGACGAATCAGGAAATCGATAATCACTAAATTGCAATTAAATTTAAAGTCGTCAGTGTCGCGAACAGTTTCCGCAACTTGCTCTATAGGCCAGAGATAGAAGGCCTCGACCTCGCCATCGACCGGTTGAGGCTGGAAATCATGGGGCAATTCAATGTCGAAGCAAAATATTTGGTCTGGCTTTACTCCTCCAGTCGGCATGATGGGCATTATGTGTGTGTACGAGATGAAGCTTGTAGGTACTGATTTAACGGCCAGTTCGAGTGGTAATCCCGCTTCTTCATTACATTCTTTTATTAAATTTTCCTTTAATCCCAGACCGATTGGCTGGCCGCCGGCGACCATGTTGTCCAACAAGCCCGGGTAGGTTTGTTTATTGCTATCACGTTTTGCAATCCACATATGGATGCCGTCCTTTTTGCGAACAAAGCCATTAAGGTGGACCCCATAAGCTCTTACGCCAAAATAAGGGCAAGCAGCACGCTCAATCTGCATGACTGCGGGAGCGTGCCAATCAGAAGTAACAGGGTAAAATTCATCTCGCCATGCCTCCACATAATTCTTTTTCAACAATTCAGCGAGAGGGGGTAGCACTGCTTCGCTCTTGCTATCAAAATCCTTAAAGGTTGGTGCCAATGCAATGTGTTCGGGTGAGAGAATAAAGATTTCAGGCCAAGCCGCGAGCTGTGAGGAAAATTCCGGACCTACCCAACCGAATCTTTCCCTCTCTATTATAAATGGTAAATAGTCGCTTTGGACGAAGTTATTGCAAGCATGTATGTGATCCAAATAAGCCATGTCTTATATTTACGCGTGTTGATTATCGTATGCAATCAATCCAATGAAAACATTGATTTCAAGCGGGGACAGTTTAGTTTATTACTCAAATCGTTTTATTCCTTCCAACGGGGGAGTTGATGTCGCACTTGTGGGCTCTTAAGCGCAGATCTAGCAGTTTAGTTCGCTACTTCCATGGCGGCACCACCGCTCTTTATCCTTGGCAATCGTCCGACAGTATGCCGGCATTATTGTTTGAGGCTTATGCGTTAGCATTAGCGACAGCTAACACGGCAGAAGATAACATCCTCTTTTTTCCGGCCCGCGACGGTCGATTAAGCCAAGCACGCCATGGCACCCGCTTTGGCTCGAGGCTGCGCAATAACAAGAGCTGAAAGGACTGAAATAAGAGAAAGACTTTTGTAACATTTGTTTAAATCGTCGTTTTTTGGCTTATAGTAGACTACTTTGTCTAATATCATTTGATCAAAAAATGTGTTTATGGTCATGTTTCTTTTATGATTTACCATCAGCACGATGTGCTTTTCGCCATGAACAAAACAGATGTACTGTCAATTTTTTAACACGCTGCACACGTTGTAACATTTTTAAAATTCATTTCAGGCAAAGGTAAAAAAAGTGAGTCAGATTGCTACAGTGAAAATGCCCACCGAACACTCTGAAATACTCGGTGATCACGTTATTGAAAATTTGCTCGGTCATTGTGATGTGGCGGTGACTGCTGCTGAACACATGGCAGATATGGCTAGGGAGGCCGTACGCGCAAAGGTGGCTCGGGCAGGTCGAATTGAAAGTACTCTTTTTGAGGAAGAGCAATATGCGGCACATGGTTATGCTTGGATAGCGACCTATGTGGAGGCACTGAGACAAATGCGTGCTTGGGCGGACCGTTTAAATGACTCTGGAATGTTTGGGGAGCAGGAGGCACTGATTCTCCAGAGTGCTTTTGGGGAATATCTAAATCAACTTCGGGGTGGTATTTCAATCAGCCAGGGAGAGATTGTGCGGCCAGAGGATATGGGGTTAGCCGGTGATGCATTGGCAGAATTCGAGCAGCCCGCAGTGGCCGTGCTCGCAAATGAAGGTAATCGCATAGAAGTGCGCTCACGTATTGCGGAACTTATTGGTGAAAATAAACAAGGAAATCTAGGGCTTTGTGACGTAACGCTTGATATGATGGCTGATCAATTTCGGCGGTTCTCGAATGAAAAAATAGCGCCCTACTGCCATAAATGGCACATTGAGGATGAATTGATCCCCCTTGATTTGATTGAGGAATTAGCGAGCCTGGGTGTTTTTGGGCTCACAGTGCCGGAAGAATTTGGTGGTGCGGGGCTCGGCAAGCTAGCAATGGTGGTGGTCACTGAGGAACTAAGCCGAGGCTACATAGGAGTTGGCTCATTGGGAACGCGCTCCGACATCGCTGCAGAACTAATTCTCCATAGCGGAACAATTGAACAACAGGATCATTGGCTGCCAAAGATTGTGTCGGGCGAAGTATTACCAACAGCCGTTTTTACTGAACCGAACACTGGTTCTGATCTTGGAAGTCTCAGAACCCGCGCCGAGCGCGACGGTGAGAATTATAAAATATTTGGTACCAAAACCTGGATCACACATGGAGCGAGAAGTGACTTGATGACATTACTTGCCCGTACTAATCCCGATGAGCCAGGATACCGGGGTTTGTCTATGTTCCTCGCTGAAAAACCTCGCGGCAATGAAAGTGAACCGTTTCCCGCTCAAGGAATGTCAGGTGGAGAAATTGGGGTCTTGGGTTATCGTGGAATGAAAGAATATGACATTGCTTTTGACGACTTCCAAGTCAAGGGTGATCAGTTACTAGGTGGCAAAGAGGGCGAGGGTTTCAAACAATTAATGGCCACATTTGAAGCAGCGAGAATTCAGACGGCGGCACGTGCCGTCGGCGTTGCGCAGAATGCGCTCGAGCTTGCTCTATTATACGCTCATGACCGGCAACAATTTAACAAGCCTTTGATAAACTTTCCTCGCATTTCCGGGAAGATTGGTTGGATGGCTGTAGAGACTATGATATCCCGTCAGATGACCTATTTTGCGGCGCGCCAAAAAGATCAAGATCGTCGTTGTGACATAGAGGCGGGAATGGCAAAATTGCTTGGTGCACGTTCCGCCTGGTCTAACGCCGACAATGCATTACAAATACATGGCGGTGTTGGGTATGCAGAGGAATTCCCCATTTCGCGGGTACTCTGCGATGCGCGCATTCTTAACGTCTTCGAGGGGACGGCAGAGATACAGGCTAACGTGATTGCTCGTGGTTTATTGAGTAAACGCAATTAAGAGGGCGCCGGCTCCACCCACTGTCTGTCAGATAATGCTTCATATGCCGCCTCGAATGATTCAACGTCGCGCGATCGCCAGTCACTCATGTGCTGGAATAGCGGCGTAGGCTTTGAAACAGACGTCCGGTCTAATGCTCCCGGGAAAGCGGTCTCAAGCACATACTCGGATGCATCGAATAATTTCTCAACATGTTCGAGGTCTAACTTTTGATTATAATCCTTTAATTCAACTTCAATTTCAATTACGTCAATTTTGTAGCCATCAAAGCAATGCCCGATACCGAGGTCAAATTTAATTTCAAATACGATTTCGTTTTGACCATTCGGATAATAGAGGACAGGTATACTTTGGCCCTGTAGGCAGGCTACAGCTTTTAGAGCCGTGTCGCCCAGTATTTCTTTAGCAAGCTTGCAGGCATCTTCCGGTAAAACTGACAGATTTACCCCAAAACCGTCTAAGTAAGTGGAAATTTCCCGTCTGCTGAGTGTCTTCCCTTCAGTGCCTGCTAACGCAAACTTGACCACTTGTTCCCAGCAACTATCGTTGATGATGCGTTCTGTTCTTAGCTCCACTAACGGCTGATTACTCGATTGGTATCCCGATAGCGTTTTTGTTGTCCAGTAAAGACGTTGATGTAATGGCTTAATGTTTGATGGAAACCGTGCGGCCGATAAAAGCTGTTCTGAAAAATTTGAAGCATAAGGTGGTAAATCCAAGGTTACAAAATGAGTGTCATCGTCCATGACAAATTTAAAAATTTGGTTTAGTAAACGAGCTTTTTCTGTCCAGCTATTAGCTAAAACTCTATGTTTGCGTTCGCGTTCAGGTTTATCTTTCCGGGCGAAAATTTTCGGTTTTCTCTCGTTCTTGTCCATTTAAAAACTGTATCCCTAGATTCGCATTTAACACATTTGTACTGGGTAATTCGTTTTGTAGCGTAAGTTCTTTCGAGTTTGTGAATAGATTTTAATGTCTAGCGGGAAGCTATGTTGCGCCATAGTTTTACAGACTATATTTTTCCTCCATCATTTTAAAGGCAACGGTAATTTGCGATTTGTTGCGAACCACTCCCGGAATTACCTCGCTTATGTTCCTCAAGTGCAGGGAAGATATACAAATTGAAAAACACTGTTGATAAAAAAAATAAAACACACATATCTCGGTGGAAGCTTCACGAGATGCCTGATGTCAAGGCATCGAAGGCGCCTTTGGGAATATGACTATCATGGGAGCGTAAATATGCCGATAGAAGACCTTCTAACGGACAGTAGTCGTAATTTATTTACAATTACGCCAAACAAGGCGGTAGGCGACGCTGTAGAGATATTGGCAGAAAATGATATAGGCGCTTTGCCGGTTTGCGATGAAAAGAATAAAGTAATAGGTATTGTCTCGGAGAGAGATATTGTGCGTATAAGCGGTGGAGCCGATGACACTTGGAAACGATTGAAAATTTCTGACATAATGAAGACAAACGTGGTCTCTGCCACACCGAAAGATAAAATCAGAGACATTATTGCGGTAATGAAAGAAAGACGCATACGTCATGTGCCTGTTATTGACAATAAAAGGCTAGTCGCCATGTTTAGTGTACGAGATTTATTTTCGTATCTTCTGAAGGTTACACAGGAAGAACGAGATACCATGACTATGGCATATGAAACGATACGATGAATTAATAGGTTTGATTGGGTGGTTATGTCCGACGTTATTCCTTTTTTTATTCTTGCAGCAATCTTAGCCACTGTTGGTGTTCTTATGGCTGGGTTATTTGGAATGGCGCGTGGTGGTAAATTCAATTCTAAATATTCGAATAAATTAATGCGTGCTCGAATTGTTTTCCAATTTCTGGCGGTTGCCCTAATCGCTGTTTTGGCGCTACTTGGCGGGAAGTCGTGATGGTAAAGTTAGACCGTATCTACACGGGCGGTGGTGACGCGGGAGCGACTTCTCTTGGTAACGGGGAGCGAGTTTCTAAGAACAATATAAGAGTTCAAGCGTATGGTACCGTGGATGAGGTGAATGCAATAGTTGGAATGGTTCAGGCGTACTTGAATGATCAGTTGTTGAAGTCAATGCTTGCGCGTATTCAGAACGATCTGTTCGACCTTGGGGCGGATCTTTGCACTCCTCAGGGCAAAGAGCGCAAAACTGGGGCACTACGTATGACGGATGAGCAATGGCAAAGATTGGAGAATGAAATAGACATTGTAAATGACGGGCTTGAGCCATTGACTAGCTTTGTACTGCCGGGCGGCTCTACAGTAGCAGCACATTTGCATCTTGCGCGCACTGTTGTGCGACGTGCTGAGCGGGTTGTTTGTGAGTTGGCGGAACGAGAAGAAGTCAGTAAAGCGGCATTAAGATACCTTAATCGGTTGTCTGACTTTTTCTTCGTTCTTTCAAGGCACTGCAATGACCGTGGTAATTCAGATGTGCTCTGGGTCCCTGGTGGCAACCAGTCGAAAACATGATAATAATAACATCAACGATATTTAAGTGTGGTATTTTTGCATGTATTAGGTTTTGGTAAAAGCATTACAGGTGTTTATTTAGTTAGACGTTCGGGTGGTTTTCGATGACATTTAGGCTTGTCGGTCTTCGACCTCCTGCGACAGGCTGTCAGCTTGACAGAATAACAAGCGTTTTTCATATAATGAAGACTAAATATTTTATTTAAACAGTAAAAAGAAAGCAGTCGATGAAAGTTCTCGTCCCCGTCAAACGCGTAGTAGATTACAATGTAAAAATCCGAGTGAAACCAGATGAGTCTGGCGTTGAGACGGCAAACGTTAAAATGTCAATGAATCCGTTCGATGAGATCTCTGTCGAAGAAGCGGTCCGATTGAAAGAGTCAGGGACTGCAAATGAAATTGTCATTGTGTCGGTCGGTCCGCAACAGGCCCAAGAAACCATTCGGACTGCGCTTGCTATGGGGGCTGATCGGGGTATTTTGGTCCAGACTGATGAAGCGGTTGAACCACTTGCCATAGCAAAATTGTTAAAAGTAATCGTTCAAAAAGAAAATCCTAATATCGTCATAGCTGGAAAACAGGCTATTGATGACGATAGTAACCAGGTAGGGCAATTACTTGCTGCCATACTCGGATGGAGCCAAGCAACAAATGCATCAAAAATTCAGCTTGGTGAAAGCGAAACTGAGGTGGTACGGGAAATAGATGGTGGGCTCGAAACGGTTAAAGTTAAGATGCCAGCGGTTATCACTGTAGATCTTCGATTGAACGAGCCTCGATATGCCTCTTTGCCGAACATTATGAAAGCCAAGAAAAAACCTATTGATACTATGACCCCAGATGATCTTGGGGTTGATATTACGCCGCGTCTAAAAACGCTCAAGGTGACTGAGCCCCCTAGCAGGGACGGTGGAGAGATATTAGAGAATATTGACGCATTAATTGAAAAACTTAAAAATGAAGCGAAAGTGATATAGACATGGCAAGTTTAGTTTTGGTCGAGCATGATAATTCTGAAATAAAAGGAGCGACCCTTAGTGCAGTAACCGCAGCTCAAAAGCTGGGAGGCGATGTACATCTCTTGCTAGCTGGTTCTGGTTCTAATACGGCAGCAGAGGCAGCGGCCAAAATCAGTGGAGTTACGAAGGTTTTGCACTCTGACAGTGAAGAATATTCGGCTGGCCTTGCTGAAAATATTGCCCCACTGATAGAAAAAGTCGCTGCTGAGTACACGCATATATGGGCACCAGCAAACACTTTCGGTAAAAATGTCATGCCGCGAGTATCTGCGGTCCTGGATGTACAACAAATTTCAGACATTAGTGCGGTCATCGATGACAAAACTTTTGAGCGTCCGATCTACGCTGGCAACGCAATAGCTACTGTAGAATCAGTTGATGAGAAAAAAGTGATCACAGTGCGGGCGACAGCATTTGATGCCGCAGATGCAGACGGTGGCTCGGCAGAAATTGTAAAAGTTGATGCATCCGGTGAATCTGGACTGTCATCGTTTGTGGGGTCTGAGTTGTCAAAATCCGAACGGCCCGAATTGACCGCTGCCGATGTCATCATATCGGGAGGTCGGGGCATGCAGTCTGGCGACAATTTTTCGATGCTAGAAAAGGTAGCCGACAAGTTGGAAGCTGCAGTTGGTGCATCCCGAGCTGCTGTAGATGCCGGGTTTGTGCCAAATGATTATCAGGTAGGGCAAACTGGTAAAATAGTGGCGCCAGATTTATACATCGCGGTCGGTATATCTGGAGCTATTCAGCATCTGGCAGGTATGAAAGATAGTAAGGTTATCGTTGCAATAAACAAAGATGAAGAGGCACCAATTTTCCAAGTGGCAGATTACGGTGTTGTAGGAGATCTCTTTGAGCTAGTTCCCGAATTGGAGCAGAAATTGAGTTAATACGCTTATTAGCATAAGTTGAGCCTAACAAGCGTCTATTTTATTGCAATCAATTCTTTTGATAGTGCTTAATTAAAGCTAAAGCATCAGGAGAATCCCAATCCGCTTTGCCGGTAAGGCGGCCGATGATGCTGCCGTGCTGATCGACCAATATAGTAGTGGGCAATGTGGTAACACCCATAGCTCGTGCCAAAGCCATCTTGGGGTCGACGTAGATAGGCAAATTAGTTTGATTAATTCTTTTGAGAAACTTCAAAGGGCCTTCTGCACCTCCGGCATCCGTGCTTATTGGCAGAACTTTAAAGTCTTGGCCATTCTCTTTAGAATGAAGGCGCGCAATGGAGGGTAATTCATGTATACATGGTGCGCACCAAGTTGCCCAAAAATTTATCAACAGCACCTTTCCTTTAAAGTCAGATAACACCTTTTTATTGCCGTGTGCATCATGAAATGGTATCCGCGGCGCAGATATGACACGATTATTAATTTTAAAATCTTTCATCTGACCTGCTATCGGTGGCGTATTCGATGGTCCGGCCAGTAACCATGTGATAAGAGCTATTAAAGTGATGGAGCAACAAAACAAAGGCGTAATATATTTTTTGAGGATATTAGACATTTAGGTGCCCCTATGAAAAAGAGTAAAATGTGGGGTGGACGGTTTGCCGCGGGCCCCGCCGACATAATGGAACAGATAAACGCTTCCATCGAATTCGACCAGCGTCTTTTTAAACAAGATATTGCATGTTCAAAAGCGCATGTGAAGATGTTGTCGGACCGGGATATCATTCGCGAAGATGATGCATCTAAAATTTTAAACGGTCTTGATCAAATCTTGATCGAAATTGAAACAGGGAAAATACAATTTCAAAAAGAACTTGAGGACATACATCTGAACATTGAATCCCGGTTAAAAGAATTAGTAGGTGAGGCAGCGGGAAGGCTTCACACTGCACGCAGCAGAAATGACCAAGTGGCGACAGACTTCCGATTATGGGTTAGAGACACGATTGATCAGCTTGACCTGCAGTTGCGCGACTTACAAGCTGCAATGATTGCGAAAGGGGAAAGTCACTTTGATACGCTTATTCCGGGCCTGACACATCTTCAGCCTGCTCAACCAATTACCTTCGGACACCACATGTTAGCCTATGTGGAGATGCTAGGCAGAGATCGTTCCCGTTTTTCCGATTGCCGCAAGAGGCTTAATGAATGTCCACTCGGCAGTGCAGCTTTGGCCGGCACTTCATTCCCAATAGACAGGGATGCGACTGCTTTGTTACTTGGTTTCGACCGACCAATGGCTAATTCACTTGATGCAGTATCTGCTCGCGACTTCGCTGCAGAATTTCTAAGTGTCACTGCAATTACAGCTGTAAATCTCTCGCGGTTTGCCGAAGAGATAGTGTTATGGGCATCGCCGCAATTCGGATATGTGGAGCTGAGCGACTCGTTTAGCACAGGGTCTTCAATTATGCCTCAAAAACGTAATCCTGATGCTGCTGAGTTAGCCCGTGGTAAAACCGGTCGCATCTTAGGGGCATTACAAGCTCTTTTGGTAGTTATAAAAGGTTTACCACTTGCTTATGCTAAGGATTTGCAGGAAGACAAAGAGCCCGTCTTTGACGCGGCAGACTCTTTAACATTGGTAGTTGCGGCGTTGACTGGGATGTTAGAAGAGATGAAAATCAATAAAGAGGCGATGGCGGTAGCATTAGCAAAGGGTTTCCCAACTGCTACAGATCTAGCTGATTGGTTAGTAAGGGATTTGGATTTACCCTTTCGTGATGCGCACCATGTGACTGGTATTCTAGTAAAACATGCGGAGCTAAAGGGATGTGGATTAGCCGACCTATCTCTAACTGAAATGCAACAGGTAGAAAAGCGTATCAATGATTCTGTTTACTCTGTACTGAGTGTTGAGGCTTCTGCGGCAAGCCGCACTAGTTTTGGCGGCACGGCGCCTCAACTTGTTTGCAAAGCGTTAGCAGCAGCGAAGGAGCGTTATCTGTAATGTTAGTAAAAAATATTTTGGTGGCTTTTGCCTCGTTGTCTTTAGCCGTGGTCGTAGCTTCTTGTGGGGTAAAAAATGACCCCAAGGCACTCGGTAAATCTGACTACCCACGCAGCTATCCTGCAGCCAGATGAGTCAATTCGTATACACCAACGGCGTTTTACATGCAGAGGGTAACAGTCTTGAGTCTCTGGCCCAATCCGTAGGAACTCCGTTTTATTGTTATTCGACAGCCGCGTTGACATATAATTTCGAGGCGTTTGAAAACGCGCTAAGTCGGCGAAACAGCCTCATTTGCTTCGCAGTAAAAGCCAATCCGAATCTTGCAGTAATAAATACGCTTTCTTCTCTGGGGGCTGGGGCTGACGTCGTGTCAGAGGGAGAGTTGCGCCGGGCACTTGCAGGCGGTGTGCCAGCAGATAAAATTGTATTTTCGGGTGTTGGGAAAACTCGAGAAGAGCTTAGATATGCCCTTGGTAAAAATATTCTCCAGATTAACGTAGAATCACTATCCGAACTCAAATTATTATCCGAGATCGCATGTGAAGATGGTGTTGAGGCGGACATTGCCGTGCGAGTTAATCCTGATGTAGATGCGATTACCCATGAAAAAATTACAACAGGCCGGCAGGAAAATAAGTTTGGAATTGATATCTCAGCAGCGGAAAGTATTTACGAATACGCTTCCAGTTTGCCTGGTATTCGCCCCGCCGCTGTGGCGATGCATATTGGATCGCAGCTTGTGGACCTTGAGCCATTTCGAACGGCCTTCAAAAGATTAAGAGAATTGGTGACAGCGCTAGGTGGTGCCGGTCATCAAATACGTCGTATTGATTTAGGCGGAG
>MDTG01337589.1_pt1 | contig 14244 bp, 16 predicted proteins | sample 811421 | NCBI WGS metagenome assembly MDTG01 (sample SAMN05326645, study PRJNA326480) | marine metagenome | isolation source: seawater | place: Pacific Ocean: South East | collected 2011
AAGATGTCTTGTGGCTAATCTTAAATCTTCAGCAGCTTTATCAAAATCTTCAACTTCATTTTTTTTATCAAAATTTTTAAGGTGCTCTAAACATTGCTGAAGATGTTGTCTGTGTCTTTCTCTGGTGATTAGAATATCATCACTTGTTATAAATTTATTTTTTAAATAATTTTTTATATTTAAAATTAATTCATCAATATTTGAATTATCCTTTATAGAAATTAGAACATGATTAATTTTTTTTATTTCAGGATCAATGTCTTTTTCTAAAAGATCTGATTTATTAATCACTAGAATAGCATTTTTATCTAATAATCTCCTCAAAACATCAGTAAAATCAAGGTTTTTAGCATCTACAACTACTAACTTGAGATCTGCTTCCTCAGCTGTATTAAGAGATAATTTAATACCTTTTTTTTCAATTTCATCTTTAGACTCTCTTATACCAGCAGTATCGGAAATTATTACTGGTAAGCCATCGATATTAAGGTGAGTTTCTATTACATCTCTTGTAGTTCCAGCAATTTCTGAAACAATTGCAACATCTCTTTTTGAAAGATAATTTAATAATGAAGATTTACCAGCATTGGTTGGACCTACTATAGCAATCTTAAAACCTTCTCTTATTCTTTCTCCAACTTTTTGATCATTTAATAGTTTCTGAATTTCTTCTTTTATTTTTTTTGAAGAACTTTTGATATCTTTTAAAATATTGTCTGGAAGGTTTTCCTCAGGAAAATCTATTTTAGCTTCGACATTTGATAGAATTTTCAATAACTTATCTCTCCACTCATTAAATTTTTTAGAACTTTTTCCAGACATAATTTTAATTGCTTGTTGTCTTTGAATTTCTGTTTCTGAAGCGATTAAATCACCAATACTTTCTGCTTTGAGAAGATTTATCTTACCGTTTTGAAATGCAATCTTTGTAAACTCTCCTGGTTCTGCTAATCTACAATTTTCTATTTTTGCAATAGATGAATGTATACTTTCTATTACTGCCCTGCTGCCATGTACATGGAATTCCAACATATCCTCGCCTGTGTAGCTAGCAGGCCCAGGAAACCATATGATTATACCTTCATCTATCAGCTCATTCGTGTTGATTTTATTGATTTTTTTTAGAGTAGCAACTCTAGGCTCTAAAGAGCAGCCATTTGTCATTTTTTTTAATATTGATGTACATTCTGTACCTGAAATTCTTATTACAGCTAAGCCAGATATCCCTGGTCCAGTCGAAAGAGCATAAATTGTCATCTACGTTAGTATAACTAGATTTGTAGGATAAAGTAAATTTTAAATATTTAACAAATCAAACATTTCTTTTAAATATTTTTCATAATTTAGATTAGTATTTACGGAACTTTCATAAATTGGCTCTCTGGCTTGAGAAATACTAACCGTTTTAATTGGAGTTTTTTTATTTTTGTGATGCTCTAAACAAGCTGGATCCCATTCAAGATTACAAAACTTAATTAATTTTTTTATTTCTTCTTCCTTGTTTGATACAAGTTTTTCATAGTTTACTTCATAAATATAGTTTTGAATCTTAGATTTCCAAAAATCCATTATGTCTAAATGTAGATTATAATAAGTTGCAATATCTATTTCATCAAATGCCCATTTCATATCTTCAGACGCAAAGAAATTTTTATATATTGATAAACAATTATCTTTTGAACTTCTTTTACAATAAATTATTTTGCTATTTGGAAAAAACAATTTAAAAATTCCAATCCATCTAAAATTTTGAGGCGCTTTATCTGTGAAATTTTTTTGAGAAAATTTATGAAAATCAATCATTTTATAATAATCTTGCTCTATAAGATTACTGTCTAATATTTCGATTAGTTTCTCTTTAGATAATTTTTTTTCATTTATTAAATATTTTGATACTAAACGATGTATATATATTAATTCACCTGCACCAAAGACATCTTTATGGGTGGCAATGATTTGTTCAACAAGAGTTGTTCCAGATCGTGGCATTCCACAAATAAATATTGGACTCCTATCATCAATACTATTTTTATTATTTTTAAAGTTAATGTCTTTAAAGCTATTTTTTATTGAATCTAATAATAATTTTTCTTCATTAATATCATATTTATATTCATGTTTTTTTAAATCATTTCCTTTTTTTAAATAAATAAAAGAATTTTCAAACTGCTTTAAATCTTCATATGCTTTTCCGAGAGCAAAGGATAAATCAACTATTTGGCTGCTCGACAAGTCTTTTTTTAAAATTAATTTTTTCATTTCATAAAGATTAGAACTAGATTTAGAGTAATTTGTTATTGAACTTAGCAGTTTATGTGCAGATATATGATTTGGGTTATTAAGAAAAATCTTATCTATGATTCCTTTAACTTTATCTATGTCGCCAATCGCATGATAGGCGTTAGCGAGAGAAAACAATATTGTTGGATGATTATCTTTAATATTCAAAGCTTTTTTAAATAGATCTATTGCAGATGTATAATCAAAAATTAATGTTTTAAGATTTGCGTAATTATTTATGGCTTGAAAGTAGTCAGGTTTAATATTTATAACTTTATTGTAATAAAATTCTGCCTTTTCAAAGTTTCCTATTGATTTATATGAATTAGCGAGATTATTCATCGCGGGAAGAAAATTAATATCTATATCTAATGCTTTTTTATATCTATCAATTGCTATTAAATAATTCCCAGATCCATGAAGTGCTAGACCTAAAAGATTAAATAAATATGGATTATTTGGATCTTTTTTAATTAATTTTTCACAACCAAATATAACAGTTTTAAAATCATTAATTTTTAAATAGTTTTGTAACTTTTGAATTTCTGATATTGAATTCATTTATAAAAGCTTAAAATTTAGAAATAATATATATGATTATGCTGGTTTATTCATTGAATTAAAAAATTCAGCATTATTCTTTGTATTTTTAAGCTTTGAATTTAAAAACTCAATGGCGTCCATTGATCCCATTGGTGCAATAATTCTTCTAAGAACATTCATCTTTTGTAAGTCATTTTTATTAAATAGCAGTTCTTCTCTTCTTGTTCCGGATTTTGTAATATCCATAGCAGGAAATATTCTTTTTTCAGAAATTTTTCTATCTAATATAGTTTCACTATTTCCTGTTCCCTTAAATTCTTCGAAAATAACTTCATCCATCCTGCTTCCAGTATCAATAAGCGCTGTTGCAATAATAGTTAAGGATCCTCCTTCTTCAATATTTCTCGCCGCACCAAAAAATCTTTTTGGCCTTTGCAAAGCATTAGCATCCACACCTCCAGTCAAAACTTTTCCTGAGCTTGGAACTACTGCATTATACGCTCTGCCTAGCCTTGTTATTGAGTCCAATAAAATAACAACATCTTTTTTATGCTCTGTTAGCCTTTTTGCTTTTTCAATAACCATTTCAGCTACTGCAACATGTCTTTGTGCTGGCTCATCAAAAGTAGAACTTATTACTTCTCCTTTGACTGTTCTTTGCATATCAGTTACTTCCTCTGGTCTCTCATCAATTAATAAAACCATTAAGTAACATTCTGGATGATTTGCAGTGATTGAATTTGCAATACTTTGTAGTATCATAGTTTTACCAGCTTTGGGCGGTGATATGATTAAAGATCTTTGGCCCTTTCCAATTGGACTTACCAAATCAATGAGTCTTGCTGTTAAATCAGGTTTTTTTTCTATTTTATTGCTCTCAACTTCTAAAATAATTTGTTTATTTGGATAAAGTGGTGTTAAATTATCAAAGGCTATTTTGTGTTTACTTTTTTCTGGCTCTTCAAAATTAATTTTATTTACTTGTAATAAGGCAAAATATCTTTCTCCTGCTTTTGGTGCTCTTATCGGTCCTTCGACAGTATCTCCTGTTCTTAAACCAAACTTTCTAATTTGATTTGGACTAATATATATATCGTCAGCGCCTGGAAGATAGTTTGATTCCATTGCTCTTAAAAAACCAAAACCATCTTGCAAAAGCTGAAGAACTCCTCCCCCTGTAATTTCTTCGCCCTTCTCTGCAAGTTTTTTTAATATTGCAAAATATATTTCTTGTCTTTTTAACGTGCTAGCATTTTCAATGCCCAATTTTTCAGCTTCTGAGATTAGTTGCTCTGAGCTTTTTTGTTTCAAATCTTGTATGTTCATAATATTTGGGGATTATTGATGGCTATTAGATAACTTTAATATATATATTATTTATTCAATTACAACCTTAGATTGGCTTAAAAATTGCTAAAAAAACAATTAAAACTAATAAGGCAGTTGGAATTTCGTTTATTATTCTAAAAAACTTAGCAGATTTTGAGTTTGTGCCATCTTTTAAGGCTTTTAAAGATCTACCAAGATATTCATGATATAAGCTCATTATTACTACTAATATAAGTTTTAGTTGCATCCAAAGATGAGTAAGTATCTCAGTTCCATTTAAATAGATTAGTAAGAATCCAAAAAACCATGTAAGTATCATGGCTGGTCTCATGATATAAGCATACAATCTTTTTTCCATAACTTCAAAAACTTCTGTTACTTGTTTTTTTTCATAATTTTCTACATGATAAACAAATATTCTTGGTAAATATAAAAGGCCTGCCATCCAAGCAATTACTGATATAACGTGAAGGGACTTAAGTATAAAATAGGCATTCATAAATTAAATATTTTTTTTTATTAAATGTTTAATAAGATTTATATGATCTTCATTATCATTTAAACAAGGAACAACTTCGTAGTTTTTTCCACCAGAATTTATAAAACTTTTTTTACCCAGTATTGAAATTTCTTCTAATGTTTCTACACAATCTGACGAAAAACCTGGACATATAACTAAAATATTTTTTTTTCCTTCATTTGGTAATTTTTCTAGTGTTTTGTCTGTGTATGGCTGCAACCATTCTTCGGGTCCAAACCTAGATTGAAAAGTCGTTTTTATTGGTATAAAATTAAATTTTTCAGAAATTAGTCTGCTTGTTTTTTGACAATAGCAGTGGTAAGGGTCTCCTTTTTCAAAATATTTTTTTGGTATACCATGATAGGATGCAATAATTAGATCTGGTTTCCACTCAATTTCACGGATTTTCTTTTTTAAAGAATTTACAAGAGCATCAATATATAAAGGTTCAGATTCATAATGAGGGATTATTTTTAAATTTGGCTGCCATCTCATTTTCATTAAAGTTCTATAAACCTCATCACAGACTGAAGCTGTGGTTGCCGCAGCATATTGAGGATAGAGGGGCAAGACAACTAGGTTTTCACATCCTTGTTTTTGTAGTTCATATATTTTGCTTTTAATGCTTGGATTTCCATATCTCATTGCGTAATTTACTAAAATACTTTTATTACTAATCTCTTTTGATAATTTCGTAGATTGCATTTCAGTATAGAATCTAAGTGGTGACATATTCTTATCTTCCATCCAAATTTTTTTATATGCTTTTGCTGTCTTAGATGGTCTTAAATTTAAGATAAAAATATTTAAAATTATTTGCCAAAAAAATGGATTAACCTCTATTACTCTTTTGTCGGATAGAAACTCCTTAAGATATTTTCTGATATCCCACCAATTTGTAGAATCGGGAGTCCCTAAATTAATAAGTAAGATTCCAGTTTTTCCGTAACTTATTTTAGGATGGTCTATGTTCATTTAAATTCTTTAACAATATTTATCAATTCATTAACCATTTCTATTTTTGTTTCGGGCAATATGCCGTGTCCCAAATTAAATATATATGGATGATCCTTGAAAATTTCTAGGTATTTATTTGCTTCTTTTTTTAAATCACTTTTGTCGCCAAGTAAAATTTTTGGGTCCATTCCTCCTTGTATTGGTATATCTATTTCGTTTAAAATTTTTTTTGGATTAACTTCATAATCAATGCTTATTGCATCGGGTTTAACATTTCTTACAAATTCCTTATAATTTTTAATTCCTCTTGGAAAACAAATAGCTGGTACTCCTAGTGATTTAATATGCTTTATAATTTCAATTGTTGGTTCATAACAATATTTTTCTCTATATTTTTCTTCTAATAAGCCCGCCCAACTATCAAAAACTTGTATAATTGTTGCTCCACTTTTAACTTGATGGGTAATATGTATTTTCACATAATTAATTATAATTTTAAATAATTTATCTATTAAATATTTTTCTTTAAAAAACTCATTATTAAAAAAACTTGGATTTTCTTCACCAGGAGACATTTTGTAATTCATATAAACCAACAAAGTCCACGGCCCTCCCACAAAACCAATGAGGTCCTTATTTTTTAATAAAGTATTTTTTGACGTAATTTTAATAGACTCATATATTGGTATTAATTTATTAGTAAATTTTTCAGATTTAATTTTAGACATAGAATTTATATCAATATTATTAAGTCTGGGACCGAAGCCTTTAGAAAAAGAAACAGATTGTCCTAAACCATAAGGTATCATTAATATATCTGAAAAAATTATAGCTGCATCAAAGTTAAACCTCTTCAGAGGCTGTAAAGTAATTTCTGGAACAATATTTTTATTTAAACATAAATTTATAAAGTCTTTATTTTTTTCTCTGATTTTTCTAAATTCGGGCAAATATCTACCTGCTTGTCTCATTATCCATATAGGATTAGTTTTAGAATTTTTATTTAGAATACAATTTTTGATAGGGGTCATAAAATAATAGTTAATATACTTTTTATTGTATTAGTTATATATACTGTTAATACATATAATTATTAATTTTTAACATTTTACTAACTAATTAATAACATTCTAAATAGTAAAAAAATTGAGACAAATAGCCATTAATTTAAAAATTTTAGCTTAAATAATAATTGTGTATATATGTTGTTAAGATGTTTATTAATGTTAATAAATTTAAAGTTTTTCAAAAATAAAAAACATTGAAAAACAAATTTATATTTAACTATATTTTATAAATAATTATAAACAATTTATACATGAATATTAAACACGATATTTACTTAATTTCCGATTCCACAGGTGAAACTATTGATAGAATATTTTTAGCGTTAAAGGCACAATTTGTTAATTTTGAATATAATGATCACCAATTTTCTTTTACAAGAACAGAAAATCAACTACTAAAAATATTAGAAATTGCTAAGAAAAAAAAAGATCCTATTATTCTTTACACTATAGTAGATGATAATCTAGCCGAATGTTTAGAAGAAAATGCTAAAAATTTAAACATTCCTTGTTTTAGTGTTATGGGAGATTTAATTTTGAAATTTTCTAAATTATTAAACCAAAAAGCATCACATATTCCAAGCGGACAACACACGTTAAACGAAGAATACTATAAAAGAATAGAAGCAATTCAATTTACAATGAATCATGACGATGGAAACCAGATAGAAGACATAGATAAATCCGACATAATATTGCTTGGAGTTAGTAGAACTAGCAAAACTCCTACTTCTATATATTTAGCAAACAGAGGTTTTAAAACATCCAATATACCTTTGGTAAATGAAAATTCCATACCTTTAATATTAAAAGAAAAACCAAAATTAAAGTGTATAGTTGGTTTAACTGCTGAACCATTAAGATTGTTTGATGTTAGAAAAAATAGAATGACAGCAATAAAAGAAGAGCACGGGACAAATTATACAGATTTAGAAAAAATAGAAATTGAGATTAAAAAAGCCAAAGAGGCATTTAAAAAATATCAATGGCCAGTAGTTGATGTTACAAGAAAGTCAGTAGAAGAAACAGCTGCCTCAATAATAAAAATATATGAAATAAAGAACCAAGATGCGTAAAATAGTACTTGCTTCCAGTAGCAAAGTAAGAAAAAAAATTTTAGATGAAAATGGTATTAATAGCAAAGTAGTACCATCAAACTTGGATGAAAATAATGCTAAAGTTGAAATGTTAAAAAAGAAAGAAAGTCCGGAGACAATATCCGTATATCTTGCTGAACAAAAAGCAAATAAAGTAAGTTTAAAATTCAATAACGAATATGTTTTGGGAGCAGACAGCGTAATTGATATAAATGGAGAATTAATATCAAAACCAAATAATCGAGAACATGCTTTAAAAATTTTGAAAAAATTGAACGGAAAAACTCATCATTTAATAAGTTCGGTTTGCATTTCTAAAAACGGTTCTAAACTATGGAATTATACAGACAAAGCAGCCTTAACCATGAAATATATGACAGATAAGCAGCTTAAAGATTATTTATCTACTATTACTGATGAAGCATTATATTCATATAATGTATATCAAATTGAAGGGGAGGGGAAAATATTGTTTTCAAAAATTGATGGAGATAAAAACACCATTATGGGACTTCCCATAAAAAGAATAAAAAAATATTTAGAGAAAAATTAATGAAAAAATTTTTTGTTGTTGGAAATCCAATAGAACACTCTTTGTCCCCAAAATTACATAATTATTGGATTAAAAAAAACAACATAAAAGCTATTTATGAAAAAAAAAAAATAAATGAAAATGAAATAAATTTGTTGATTTCAGAAATAAGAAGTGGAAAATTAAGTGGTATAAATATAACTGTACCATTCAAAAAATCAGTAATAGAATTATTAGATGAGCTGAGTGTTGAGTCGCAAGAAACACAATCTGTTAACACAGTCTATTTAGACAAAGGGAGAATAATTGGTTGTAATACTGATATATTTGGCTTTGAACAGAGTTTGATACATACAAAATATAACCCTCAAAAAAAAACCGCCCTTATATTGGGAGCGGGAGGCGTAGTACCATCAATAATTTATGTTTTAAAAAAAATGAATATTGAAAAACTATTTATAACAAATAGGACAAAAGAAAAAGCCAATGATTTAAAAAAAATTTTTAATGATATCGAAATATTAGAATGGGGAGATTTGCCTCAAGCAGACATTATAATAAATGCAACAAGTTTAGGATTAAAGCCAGAAGATAATATAAACATAGAATATAATAAAATTGGTAGGAAAAAATTTTTTTATGATGTTATCTATAATCCTAGTGAAACTAATTTTTTAAAAAAAGGAAAAATTTTGGGAAATAAAACAGAAAATGGAAAAATGATGTTTATATATCAGGCTCAAAAATCTTTTAGTATATGGCATAAAAAAAACCCAATAATAGATAATGAAGTTATAAAATTATTAAGTTGATGATTAAAATTGGAATTCTAGGGGACATAGGATCAGGGAAAAGCTTTGTTGCCAAGCAATTTGGATATCCTGTTTTTAATGCAGATGACGAAGTAAACAAAATTTACAAAAAAGACAAAAAATGCTTCATAAAAATTAAAAATACTATTCCTAAGCACATTACAACTTTTCCAATAAATAAAACTGAAATAGTAAAATCAATAGTTTCTGATCGCAAAAATTTAAAAAAAATAACTAAGATCATACATCCTATTATTAGGTCTAAAATGAATATTTTTATTAATAAAAATAAGAAGAAAAAATTAATTGTTTTGGATGTTCCTTTACTTCTAGAAAACAAATTAAACAAAAAAGATTTTATTTTAGTATTTGTTGATGCTGAGAAAAAAAAAATAATTAAAAATTTAAAAAAAAGAAAAAATTATGATTCAAAAATTTTTAAAATTTTAAAAAAATTTCAACTTCCAGTTTATATAAAGAAGCAAAAATCAGATTTTATAATAAAAAATAATTTTAAAATAGAAACGATAAAGAAAAATGTTAGATTGTTAAAAAATTTTTTTTTAACATATGAAAGAAGTAATACTTGATACAGAAACCACTGGCCTTAATATTAAAGATGGTCATAGAATTGTTGAGATAGGATGTATTGAACTTGAAGATTTAATACCAACCTCTAATAAATTTCATTGTTATTTAAATCCTGAAAGAAAAGTATCAGAAAAAGCTTTAGAAATTCACGGATACACTGATGAATTTTTATCAGACAAAAAAAAATTTAATCAAATAGTAGATGAATTTTTATTTTTTATTAAAGGAAAAAAGTTAGTAATGCACAACGCAGAATTTGATTTAGCATATTTAAATAATGAACTCAAAATAGCTAGAAGAGAAATTTTAGATAGAAAAAATGTTATAGATACTTTAGAAATTGCTAGAGATAAATTTCCAGGCTCCTCTATTAGTCTAGATGCATTATGTAAAAGGTATAGAATAGATAACTCAAGAAGAAATAAACACACTGCCTTAATAGATTGTGAGTTGTTGACTAAGGTTTATATTAATTTATTAGATCAAAAGGAACCTTCGTTAAATTTTTCTCAAACTTTAAACAATGATATGGAAAAAAAAATAAAAAAAATAGAAAGTTATTATAAAAAAATTATTAAACCAAGCTCTGCTGAAATAGAAGAACATAAAAAATTTTTAAAAAATAATTTAAAAAAAAATTATTTTAATTAAATCTTTGATTGTATAATTGTTCAAAATCAATTTTTTTTTCTATTTTAATATTAGGAAAGCCAGAATCTTTAATTAAATTAATAAATGATTTTTCTAAATTATTATAAATTTTTTTTTGAACATCACACAGAACTATTTTTTCTATAGTTTTTTTATCTTTTATATCTTCATTAACCTTGATTACAGTCGTGTAATTTATTTCAAAGAATGATCTAAGTTTAGATTGGTTTTTGTCTTGATAGGTTAACTTTGTATTTACTTCAATAAATCTGTTTTTTAATGGCTGAGATGAAATTTCAATATTTAAATTGTAGTTTTTTAAATATTCTTTTACATATACATAGGTTTCCAGATCTTTAGTTTCACTTGAAAGATCCTTTATAAATTCTGCATAAATTTTAAATTGTTCTGACATATTTAATATTATTTATCATCTATATCCTCATATTCTCCATCTATAAAGTTTTTATTTTTTTTTTTCTTTTTTAATAGATATTTTTTTTAACAAAATTTTTCTTGACCAAGGAAAAATTAATAACAAACCAATACAGTCTGTTAAGAAACCTGGAAGTATCATTAACAAAGCAGCAAAAGCTAATGCAGCTCCTGAAATTATTTCATAAATTGGCATTTGATTTTGCATTGTGTTTTTAATTGCTGATCTTAAAGTATTTAATCCTTCATATCTTGCGTAGTAAAGTCCAACTACTGCAGTAATAAAAATAAGAGAAATTGTATTGAAAGCGCCTATTTGAGCTCCAATTTTAATAAAAAGATAAATTTCAATGATAGGAACTAATATTATTAATAAAATAAGTGAGTTCATTTGTCTTTTAATGTAATTTGTCAGTTGAAATTAAGCAACATAGTAAATATTATTTAATCATGAATTATAGTTTTGAATACATAGATATCATACTTTTAGCAATGATTGCGGGATTCATTTTTCTTAGATTGAGAGGTATTTTAGGTAGAAAAACTGGTCATGAGGAAAACCTTGGAACTTCTTTCCCACATGATTTTACCGAAAAAAACAAAACAATAAAAAAAATTGATGAAACTAATTTTGATGAAAATGCAAAAGAAGAATTTTTAAAGGGTGCCAAGATAGCTTACGAAAGCATTATAACTAATTTTGCATCCGGAAATGTAAAAAATATTAAATCTCTTCTTGATAAAAAAGTTATGTTAGAATTTAATGAGGCGATTAGAGATAGAAAAAATAAAGGATTAAATACTGAGACAACTTTTATTGGAATAAACTCTGCAAATATTAAAAATTACTCTCAAAAAAATAATGTATTTGAAGTAACGGTTGATTTTGTGAGTGAGATAATATCTTGTATTAAAGACAGAGATAAAAAAATCATATCAGGAGATCCTCAAAAAGTAAAAAAAGTATATGATACATGGAAATTTTCTAGAGACATTAAATCTTTAAGTCCTAATTGGTTCCTAATAGACACACGGGCATAATTGAAAAAAAAAATTACCAGAATAGACATCCAAGATTGGAGTAATTTTATAAATAGCAAAGACAAGTTAGAAAACAAAGATTTGGACGGAAAAAGGAAAAAAATTTCCCAAGAGAAGACGATAGATTTGCATGGCTATTCTTTAGATAATGCTAACAAGCTAATTAATGATTTTATATTAGATTGTTACGAAAAGGGTGTTACTAAAATTAATGTAATAACTGGAAAAGGAACAAGATCAAAAAACAGAGATAATCCATATAATTCAGAAAATCTAAGCATATTAAAATATTCTGTACCGGAATATATTAACTCAAATATTCAACTTATGAAAAAAATTAAATATATAAATCAAATGGATATTGATAATAATTATAAGGGAAGTTTCGATATTATTTTAAAAAAGATTAAAGAATAAATTTTGACAAATCTGTATCTTTGATTAATTCACCTAAATTATCACTAACATAATTAGCATCTATAACTATTTTTTCACCACCTCTATCCGTGGCGGTAAAACTTATTTCATCTAAAACTCTTTCAATAATAGTATGCAACCTTCTAGCTCCAATATTTTCTACTTTTGAATTAACACTGTACGCTAAGTTTGCTATCATATCTATTCCATCTTCAGAAAATTCTAAATCAACATTTTCTGTTTTTAGTAATGCTTTGTATTGTTTAATTAAACTATTGTCTGGTTCTTTTAGAATTCTTTTAAAATCATCAGAATTTAATGCATCTAACTCAACTCTTATTGGCAATCTTCCTTGTAATTCTGGAAGAAGATCAGATGGTTTAGCTAATTGAAAAGCACCAGAGGCAATAAATAAAATATGATCAGTTTTTATAGTGCCATATTTTGTACTAACCGTAGTTCCTTCAATTAGCGGTAATAGGTCCCTTTGTACTCCTTCTCTAGAAACATCTCCACCAACTCTATCGGTTCTTGCAGAAATCTTATCTATTTCGTCTAGAAAAACTATTCCATTATTTTCAGTTGAACTTTTTGCTGCTTTAATAATTTTATCTTGTTCAATTAGTTTATCTGACTCCTCATTTATTAATATCTCATGAGACTCTTTTACAGACATTTTTTTCTTTTTTGCTTTACCACCAATCGATTTACCTAACATGTCTGAAATGTTAATCATCCCAATATTTGCGCCAGGCATTCCAGGAATTTCAAACTGGGGTAATTGACCTGTCTCATTTATATCTATTTCAATTTCATTTTCATCCAGGTCTCCACTTCTTAGTCTTTTTCTAAAACTTTCTTTAGTTGCTACGCTAGCTTTGCTACCGACTAATGCATCCAACACTCTTTCTTCGGCAAGCTTTTGTGCTTTAGCGTGAACTTCTTTTCTTTTTTTTACTTTTTCCATAGCAATTGCTATTTCTAATAAATCTCTTATAATTTGCTCAACATCCCTACCAACATACCCAACTTCTGTAAATCTTGTAGCCTCTACTTTTACAAAAGGAGCCTCTGCTAATTTAGAAAGTCTTCTTGATATTTCTGTTTTTCCAACTCCTGTAGGTCCCATCATTAAAATATTTTTTGGCAAAACTTCATCTTTCATATCACCTTTTAACGCCTGCCTTCTCCATCTATTTCTTAAGGCGATAGCCACAGCTCTTTTAGCTTTATTTTGGCCAACAACAAATCTATCTAATTCAGAAACAATTTCTCTTGGTGATAATGAATTTAAAATTTCTTTTTTTTCAGATTTCTCTTTTGGTTTTAAAGTAGTTACGTTTGATTTTTCCATTATATTTTTTCAATTTTTATATTGTCATTTGTAAAAACACATATTTCTGAAGCAACTTTTATTGCTTTTTTAGCTATATCTTCAGCAGAAAGATCTGTGTCCATTAATACTTTTGCTGACGCCAAAGCATAATTTCCACCTGAACCTATTCCTATGACATTGCCTTCTGGTTCTAGAACATCTCCAGTTCCAGAGATTATAAAACTTTTTTCTTTATCACCTACGGCCATTAATGCTTCTAATCTTCTTAAATATTTGTCAGTTCTCCAATCCTTTGCTAGTTCCACAGCTGCTCTTGCTAAGTTTCCAGCATGTTTTTCTAGTTTTGATTCTAGTCTTTCAAAAAGAGTTAATGCATCTGCAGTGGAACCTGCAAATCCAGCGATCACATTTCTTTTCTCAATTTTACGAACTTTATTAGCAGTACGTTTTATTACAGTATTCCCCATGCTAACTTGACCATCACTAGCAACTACTAGGTCATTATTCTTTCTTACTAATACAATTGTTGTCATAGCATATAAATGGATACTAAAATCAATAGTTCAAGACCAAGTCTAGTATTATTGCCATAATTCAATAATAGATATATACCTTTTTTAAATTATGAAGAGGAAA
>MDTG01328127.1_pt1 | contig 14243 bp, 12 predicted proteins | sample 811421 | NCBI WGS metagenome assembly MDTG01 (sample SAMN05326645, study PRJNA326480) | marine metagenome | isolation source: seawater | place: Pacific Ocean: South East | collected 2011
TCTTTCTTTCGTTCGGGATTGTTCCACCGTGACGGGCTATTTATAATTGCAAATAATAAATTTGCACTTGCAGCTTAATTATTTATTTAATTAAGTAACGGGGCTTGGGGCACCTGGCAACAGAACGCCCCTATTTTAAATAATGAAAAAAAAATATCTTAATAAAAATATTTTCGATAAAGAACTTAAAAAATTTTTAAAGCTTTATAAACAAAGACCTATCAAAAATAACAAAGGTGGAATGAAAATAAATCATATGTTTGCATTTTTCTTTATTCTAAGACAATTAAAACCAAAATTTGTTGTTGAAAGTGGGGTCTTTAAGGGACAGGGAACTTGGTTGATAGAAAAAGCTTTACCGTCAGCGAAAATATTTGCAATTGATATTAATTTAAATCAAAGAACCTATGTTTCAAAAAAGGCTAAATACTTAAAAAATGATTTTAAATATTTTAATGAAAAGTTTAATGAAAAAAAAACACTTGCATTTTTTGATGATCACACTTGTCATTACGAAAGAATTTTGCAGTGTAAATTTTTAAATATTAAGCATATTATTTTTGAAGATAATTACAAAGCAAATACAGGTGATTTCAATTCGCTCAAGAATATTTTTAAAAGAGAGAATTATTTGCATAATCCTGGTAGAATGAGTTTAGCAAAAACATTAGTTATGATTTTATTTGAAATCATAAAAAAATTTTCGAGTCACAAATATTTTATTGACACTGATAAGATCATTTTTAGATTAAGAGATAAAAAAAATTTCAATTATAATGTGCTTAAAAAAAATATTAATTTTTTCTTTGAGTTTCCAAGAATTTTGGCAATTTTAAAAAACAAAAAATTAAAAGAAATTATAAAATCAGATTACCCTAACGAAATTGAAAGTTACAATAATATAACTTATATAAATTTAAAATAATTAATAAAATTCTAAATAATTATCTAATATATTTGCTTAAATTTGGTCTGAAATAATTTGGACCTTTCATAACTTTACCATCTTCATTGTAAATTGGTTCCCCATTTTCACCAAGCTTACTCATATTAGATCTTTGAACTTCGTCAAAACATTTGTCAAGATCTACTCCAAAGGCATGTCCTGCTCCGTAAGTGACATAAAGTATATCAGTTAAGGCATCTACTGTTTCTTTTAAGTCACCATTGTTAATTGCAACCCTGAGTTCCTCCAATTCTTCTTCAATCAATTTTACTCTTAAATTATTTATTTTATCTGAGCTAAGACTTGGTTTCGTTTTTACCTCTTGCCCAAAGGTTTTCATAAAAATTCCTACTTTTTGAAAATTAGACATGTTGCTCCTGTATTTTTTTTCGTAAATTTAATGTATAAGATTATATAAATTTTTTTTATGAAATACAGAAAAGAGTCTGATAGCATAGGTACAATAGATGTGCCTCATGATAAATACTGGGGCGCCTCCACCCAAAGATCTAAAAAGTATTTTGATATTGGGGATTTTTTAGTAAGACCCATTTTAATAAAATCTATTGCTATCATTAAACAATCAGCTGCTACTGTGCATAAAAGGGAAAAACAATTACAATCAACAATAGCTAATGCAATCATTAGAGCCTCAAAAGAAATAATAAATGGAAAGTTAATTGATAATTTTCCTCTTAAGGTTTGGCAAACTGGATCTGGTACTCAAACAAATATGAATGTAAATGAAGTTATATCTAATAGAGCAATTGAGTTATTAAAAGGTAAAATAGGATCTAAAAACCCTGTTCACCCTAATGATCACGTTAATAAATCCCAATCTACAAATGATGTTTTTCCTACTGCTATGCATATTTCTATAGCTTTAGAGTCAAGAGATAAGCTAATTCCTTCTCTAACTTTTCTTGAGAAAGAATTAAAAAAAAAAATTGGACAATTTAAAAGTATAATTAAAGTTGGTCGTACCCATTTACAAGATGCAACACCATTAACGCTTGGACAAGAATTTTCAGGTTATTACACACAACTTACTGAATGTATTAAAAGAATTAAAATTGCACTTAAAGAAATCCACTTTTTAGCACAAGGAGGTACAGCTGTAGGAACTGGGATAAATACAAAAAAAAATTTCGATAAAAAGATTTGCAGAGAAATATCAAAACTTACAAAAATTAAATTTGTTCCTGCAAAAAATAAATTTGCAGCATTAGCCGCTCATGACTCGATAGTTAATTTTTCAGGAACCCTAAACACAACTGCTGTTTGTTTAATGAAAATTGCAAATGATATACGATTTTTGGGCTCTGGTCCGAGAGCAGGTTATGGTGAGCTTATTTTGCCATCAAACGAACCAGGATCATCAATTATGCCAGGAAAAGTTAACCCTACACAATCAGAGGCGGTTACTATGGTATGTGTCAAAGTTATAGGTAATCATAACGGTATAACTATGGCTGGTTCTCAAGGTCAGTTTGAACTAAACGTCTTTAAACCTTTAATAGCTCATAATATCTTACAGTCTATTGATTTAATTTCAGATAGTGCAAAAAACTTTGCAAAATTTTGTGTGAAAGGAATTAAAGCAAACAAAAATAAAATAGAGGAAGACCTAAATAATTCCTTAATGCTTGTCACTGCCTTAACTCCAATTATAGGATATGATAATGCAGCCTCTATTGCTAAAAAGGCTCTTAAAAATAATACGACTTTAAAACATGAGGCTATTAAGTCGGGCTTAATTAGTGATAAGGATTATAAGAAATATGTAGATCCCAAAAAAATGGTTCAACCATCATAAGTTGATACCACCTTCTTAATAAAATTCTTTAAACTAATGAAGTTGTTTACATTAATTAAACCATTATTAAAGTTATAAACTAAATCATCTAGCTCTTCACTCATTTCTTTTTTTTCACTATTAATTGATACATTATAAATTTTTAAATTCATTCTATCTAAATCAATAATAAAAGTAAAAAAAATATCACTTATATCTTTTTTATTTTTTTTCGATATAAGAAATTTTCTATTAAATTTGTTAATATCTTGTATCTGGAATTTAACTTTACTTTTAAGTAATAAACTATTTTTTTCCTCAAACAAGACACTGTCTATGACATTTAGATTGCCAATCTTTTTGCTTGAAAAATTTGAGTTATTAAATTCAATAGTTTCTCCTACAAAATTAACTCTTAGATCCATTTTTTGAAACAAATTATCATTAACAATGTTTTGACTTTTAATATCAAAACTTCCATTAAAATTATTATTCAAAATTAGTTCTCTAGAGAAAATTTCTTTAAATAGATAAATTTTTTTTAAAAAATTTTTAAAATCAATTTGATTGATATCTGATTTGATCTTGAAATTAAATGGATCTAGATCTATTGATCCGTCGTAATTAAACTTATTGTTACCTATAAATGATTTATTTGATGAAATCATAATGTCATCATTTTGAAAAGTATAATTTGTTATCAATTTAGATCTTTTAAAAAGGACTTTAAAGTTTCTTATAAATTTTCCATCTTCGCTCTTTTTATTCAAATTAATAAAACTTAGTTTCAGTTTTTTAAATTTGACTTTTGTTTCGCTAGTATCCCCGCTCATTGATTTTGACCAAGATGCAGTAAATGGTAAATTAAATATTTTTCCATTAGTTATGATTTTATGTTCTTGATTTATCTCATTTAAATGAATTAAAACATCTTTTAGAGATAAAAGTGTTACAGTTTTTCCCTCATTATTTTTAAAAAATAATTTACTTTTATTAATTTTTATTGGATGTTTTGAAAAACCATTATCTAAAAATTTATTAATAAAATTAAAATCCGACTTTTCAACAAATATGTTTGCATCATCAATTACAATTTTTTTGATATTGAATTTTTTTTTTAAAAAATTATTTTGATAAATAAAAATTTTTAGTTTTTTTATTTGAGTGAATTCTTTTTGATAACCACTTTTATCTGTAAATATTACAACGTCTTTTACTAAAAAATGTGGCTTTGGTAAAATTGAGTAATTTATATCAGAAGATAATGCAAATTCTAAGTTGTATTTTTTTTGCAGTTTTTGTGTAAGCTTTTTTTGTAAATTATCCTCTTGAATAAGCCCCGGTATAGACAAGTAAACTAGATATATAAAAAAAATAATGCTTAAAAAAAATAATAAGTAATTTGGATTTATATTTTTTATATTTAATTTATCGAAAAATGACTGCTTAAATATATTTTTTGGTTTTCTAATAAAAAGGTTGCTTATTAGATTTAAAGTAATATTACTGAAATTGTTAAAAAATTTCAAAAATTTGTTTTTTTTTTGAAAGTTTTTTAATTTCAATTTTATTGATTTATAAATATCCATTTTATTATAAATGATTTATAGTGATTTAAATTAAATGATAAACTCTGATTATCTCAAAAATTTAAATAATTCGCAAAAAGAAGCAGTTTTACATACGCATGGACCCTTACTGATAGTCGCGGGAGCAGGGTCTGGCAAAACAAGGGTTCTTACCTCTAGAATTGCAAATTTAATCCAAAACAACATCTGTTTTCCAAATGAAATTCTTGCAGTCACATTCACAAACAAGGCTGCCAATGAAATGAAAAATAGAGTTGCTAAAATTATGGAGAGTGGGGCCATAAATCTACCATGGCTTGGTACTTTCCACTCAATATGTGTAAAGATTTTAAGAAAGCATGCAAAGGCGGTATCTCTAAATTATAATTTTTCTATCATTGATAATGATGATCAAACCAGATTGATTAAAAACATTTGCAAGAGTGAAAATATAGATATTAAAAAAATATCACCAAATTTTATCATAGCATTAATCAATAAATGGAAAAACAATGGGTGGTACCCAGAAAATGTAAAACTTAACAGAGGTCAAATTCTAGAAAAAAATCTATTAAAAATTTATCAAATTTATCAATTAAAGTTATTAGACCTAAATGCATGTGATTTCGGTGATCTTATTTTACACTGTGTTTCTATATTTGAAAAGAGTCCAGATATTTGTGAAATTTACTCAAAAAAATTTAAGTTTATATTAGTTGACGAATATCAAGATACAAATTTTATACAAAGTAAATGGCTCAGTCTTCTTGCAGAAAAAAATAAGAATATTTGTTGTGTGGGTGACGATGATCAATCAATTTATAGTTGGAGGGGTGCGGAGATAAAAAATTTTTTAAATTTTGATAAGGTATATAAAAATACAAAAATAATTAGATTGGAAGATAACTACAGATCAACTCAAAATATTTTAAACATTGCTTCTCATTTGATTTCTCACAATGAAAGTAGGTTAGGAAAAAAACTAAACTCAAATAAACAAGAAGGTGAAAAAATTCAACTTAATTGTTACAAAAATGGCAAGGATGAAGCAGTAGGAGTATCCGATATAATAGAAAAAAAATTATCAAAAAAGTTTTCACTTAATAAAATAGCAATACTAGTTAGGGCAATATTTCAAACAAGGGAATTTGAGGAAAGATTTTTAAAATTAGGACTTCCTTATAGGATTTTGGGTGGGACTAAGTTCTACGAAAGGTCTGAAATAAAAGATTGCATTGCATATTTAAGAATCATTTACCAAGAGAAAGATGATTTAGCTTTTGAGCGTGTCGTAAATAATCCTAAAAGATCTGTAGGTGAAAGTTCATTTAAACAAATTTACGAATACTCAAAAAAAAATAAGCTTTCAATAGAACAGTCTTCAAAAAAATTAATTGAACTAAACATTTTAAAACCCAAAACCAAAGTTGGTCTTTTGAATTTCATAAATTTACTCGAAAAGTGGAGAAATGATTTGAATTTAAAAAAGATTGATCATATTAAATTATTGCAAATAGTTTTGGATGAATCTGGTTACTCTTCAGTTTTAAAAAATAAAAAGGATATTGATAGTGAAAATAGATTAGAAAATATCAAAGAACTTTTAAGCGCAATGAAAGAGTTCGACAATCTTGAAAGTTTTTTAGAGCATGTATCGCTTGCTACTTCCATTGATCAACAATGGGAGGGTGAAAAAATTAATTTAATGACAATGCATGCCTCTAAAGGATTAGAATTTGATGTGGTTTTTTTACCTTGCTGGGAAGAGGGAATGTTTCCACATCAAAAATCTATCGACGAAAAAGGGTTAAGTGGGCTGGAAGAAGAAAGAAGACTTGCATATGTTGGTATAACAAGATCTAAAGAAATGTTATATATTTCATTTTCATTAAACAGATTTTATCAGGGTGATTGGATTGATAGTTTATCTTCAAGATTCATAGAGGAATTACCTGAAAAATATTTACAAAAAAATAATAATTTTGAGAGAGAAGAAACAGAATTTTTTGATTTTAATCAAGATTTAGAGGATGAAAAATTTAGAAGTCCAGGCTGGATAAGATATCAAAAGCGATTAAAATGATTTCACAAAATATCAACAAATTAAGAAAATCTTTCATTGATTTAAAATTAGATGGTTATGCTATACCTAAAAATGATCAATATTTTTCTGAATTTACCTCTGAAGACAGATTAAAATTCGTTTCAAATTTCGATGGATCGGCTGGACTAGCTTTAATTTTTAAAAAAAAAAATATGTTATTTGTAGATGGTCGTTACACATTACAGGCGTTAAAACAATCAGGTAAAAAATTTAAAATTTTTGAAATTACTCACTCACTTCCTCATAAAATTATTAAAAATAAAAAACTAAAAATTGGATATAACCCTCTTTTTTTCACATCAAGAATGTTAGATTTTTATTTTAAAAAAAAAGTAAATTTAGTTGCGGTTAATAAAGATTTAGTTAAAGTTAACAAAAAATTTTCATCAAAATCAAAATTTTATAATTTAGATAGCAAAATAACTGGTGAGAGTTATATTCAAAAAAAGAGAAAACTTATTAAAATTCTTAAAAAAAATAAGTCCTACGCGATTTTTATTTCTGCTCCTGAGAATGTAGCGTGGCTTTTAAATATAAGGGGACGTGATAATCCGTTTAGCCCTATACCCAACTCAAAATTAATTTTAAATGTCAAGGGTCAAACTTTTTTGTTTTCAGATAAGTTTAAGTCTAAAAATATTGCAGGAAAAATATTGCCTAAAAATATGATATTTGATGAAAGTAGTATTGAGTATTTTTTGAAATCCTTTGATAAAAGAAAAGTTATCATAGATAAAAATTCCTGCTCAATTAAATATGAAAAGATTTTAAAAAATATCTCAAATTTAAATGATCCTATTTATTTTTTGAAATCTTTGAAGAATAAGAAAGAAATTTTGAATATGATAAGTGCTCATATTTTAGATGGGGTAGCTGTTACTAAATTTTTGTTTTGGTTGAAAAATAAAAAATATAAAAAATTGACTGAACTTTCTGCGCAAAAAAAATTAGAAAACTTGAGAAAAAGAAATAAAAAATACCTTTATCCAAGCTTTAATACAATATCAGCTGCTGGAGAAAATGGAGCTATCGTACATTATAGAGCAAAAAAAAATTCATATAGAAAAATTAAAAAACAAGATATCTACTTATGTGACTCTGGTGGACAATATAAGTATGGCACAACTGATGTTACAAGAACAATTTCTTTTAAAGATCAGTCAGAAAAAATAAAAAATATTTTTACAAAAGTATTAAAAGGTCATATAGCTGTTGTGACAGCAGATTTATCAAAAAAAACTAGTGGACAAAAACTAGATAAGCTTGCTAGAAAATTTTTAAAAAAGGATAAACTGGATTATAAACATGGAACTGGCCATGGTGTGGGTTTTTTTTTAAATGTTCACGAAGGACCACAATCTATCTCAAAAAACAACAGTGTGCCTATTTCGGAAGGCATGATACTGAGCAATGAACCTGGATATTACAAAAAAGGGAGTTTTGGAATCAGAATTGAAAATTTAATCTATGTAAAAAAATATAATAATAAACTAAAATTCGAAAATCTCACTTTAGTTCCTATAGATAGTGATTTAATAAATTTCAAAAAATTATCTAAAAATGAGAAAATTTACCTTATAAATTATCATTTAAAGGTCTATGAAAAATTAAAAAATTTTTTGACGCCAAAAGAAAAATCATGGTTGTTAAGATCTATTTAACATTGCCTCAAGTTCTTTTTGTTTTATTACCTTAATATTATTTTTTTTTGCTTGATCAATTTTTTTATTAGTCGGCTTATTCCCAACAACTAAATAATCTAATTTTTTTGAGATACTGCTTAAAATCTTACCACCATTTTGTTCTACTAAAGATTTAGCCTCTGCTCTACTTATATTTTCTAATTTACCAGTAAACATAAATATCTTATTATTTAGAACTTTTCCATCTTTATTAACTTCAAAATTTTTTATATTAATCGAATTTAAAAGTTCACTTAAAACTTTAATATTGATTTTTTGACTAAAAAAATTTTTTAATGATTTAATTTGAGTTTCTCCTATTCCATCAATTATTTGTAAACTATTAATCTTTTTAATTTCTTTAAGTTCAACAAAATTATTTGCTGTTTTTAAATGTTCAGCAATCAGCTTTGCATTTTCTTGACCAATATGTCTTATACCTAAAGAAAAAATAAATTTATCCAAATTAACTTCCCTGGATTTTGATATCGATTTTTTTAAATTATTCACTGAAAGACTCCCCCATCCTTCAAGTGAAATTATTTTTTCAAAATTTAAGCTAAATATATCTTGAGGATATTTTATAAGATTCAAATACCAGAAATTTTCTACGACCTTTTTTCCAAGTCCATCGATATTCAGAGCGTCCTTTGATACAAAATGTTTAAGTTTTTCAACTGAAATTTTATCGCAAGAAAATCCCTCACTTTTACATCGTCTTACTGCATCAAATTTTTTTGTTAAATTATTAAACTCTTTTATTGTGTTTGATCCACAAGAAGGGCATTTGATAGGAAACTCAAATTTTTTTGCTCCTTTTTTTCTTTTTTTTAAGTCTACAGAAATTACATGCGGAATTACATCGCCTGCTCTCTCAATTTTTACAATGTCTCCAATTCTAATATCTTTTCTCAAAATTTCTTCCTCATTATGTAATGTAGCATTAGATACAATTACACCACCAATATTCACCGGTTTTACCTTAGCAACAGGTGTAAGCGCACCCGTTCTTCCTACTTGAATTTCAATATCTAATATTTCGGTAAAAGAATTATCAGCTGAAAATTTGTGTGCAATCGCCCATCGAGGAGCATTGGTTACAGAACCTAACCTTCTTTGAAGCTCAAAGTCATTTATCTTGTATACAATTCCGTCTATATCATAATTGAGTTTGTGCCTTTTCTTTTCTATATCAACATAATTCTTTATCAGATCTTTAATTCCAACAATTTTTTTATTCAAACCTGATGTTTTAAACCCCCATTTCTCTAATTTTTTTAAAAATTCTGTTTGGGTTTGGATTTTGTTTGAAGAAGAAAAACCGAAAGTATAAGCCATAAACTTTAATGGGATTTTTGCAGTTTTTTTTGGGTTTTTTTGTCTTAGAGATCCTGATGCAGCATTTCGAGGATTTGCAAATTCACTCTTAAAATTTTCGAAATCGTTACTCTGTATAAAAACTTCACCTCTAATATCAATATCACTTGGAAAATCCTCATGATTAATTTTAGTAGGTATGTCCTTTATGGTTTTCAAATTAATTGATATATCCTCCCCCTCATCACCATTTCCTCTTGAAAGTCCTCTGAAAAATTTTCCTGATTTATAAGTTAATGAGGCAGAAATACCATCAATTTTTGGTTCTGCACTATATTCAAATTTAAAGTCTTTTTTAAAGTTTAAAAAATTAATATTTTTTTTTTCAAAATTATTCAAGTCATTTTCATCAAATGCGTTAGATAAAGATAACATCTTAACTCTATGGGGAAATTTTTCAAAATTTTTAGAGGGGGAAAACCCAACTAGATTTGATGGGGAATCTTTGTCAACAAAACCATAATCTTTTTCAATTTTAAGAATTTCTTCTTTTAAATCATCAAAAATTTTATCTGAAACTAATGGTTTGCTATCAATATAATAGGATTTTGAGTAACTTTTGTATAATTTAATTTTGTTTTTATAATTCTCATGAACAGAATTTTTTTCTTTCATTTTAATCAAAAAGTCCTTTAAATTTTTTGAATATTCCTTCTTTCTCTTTCTTTATCTCTAATTTTGTTTTGTAATCTTTATTAAAAACTTTGTAACTTTTTTCATACCACACACTTGATTGATAATTATATCCTAATATTGACGCATATTTACGAGACTCTTCAATTAGTCCTAGGTTATAATGTAATTCTACTAATCTATGAAGTGCTTCCTCTACAAAAATAGTTGTTTCATAATCTTTTAAAATAGTTTTATACCTATTTATTGCAGGTATCCATTTTTTCTTTTTAATATAATGATAGGCAATATACATTTCTTTCGACGCCAAAAAATCTTGTATTAAATCTAATTTGTATTCAGAATCTAAAGCAAAGTCTGTATTTGGATATTTTTCAATTATGAATTCAAATTTTTGTTTAGCATTAAGTAGAGGTTCTAAATCTTTTTTTTCGTCAACAATATTTTCATAATAACAAATTCCTAAAAGAAAATGTGCGTATGAGATATATTTATGATTAGGATAGGTCTTAATAAACCTTTGAAGTTCATATATTGCATCAAAATAATAGTCTTGTGAGTAATATGCGTACGCAGCCATTAAGGCTGCCTTTGGTGCCCAATCAGATTGAGGATAAAGAAGTTCTGCTTCATTAAACTTTTTTGCAGCAAATAAAACATCACCATCCTCTAATTCTTTATAACCTTCCTTAAATGACTCTATCATTTGAAGTTCAACATCTTTTTCTTTAATAATTGAAACTTTTTCTTTTTGTGAACAAGAAAAAATGAACAAAATCAAAATTAATAGTAAAATCTTTTTATATAAAATCTTCATTTAATTACTTATAAAGCAATAATTGGTTTAAAAAAATTAATCTTTAAGCTATGGATTTTAAGATATTCTTGTTTAAAAAGGAATGAGGAATATTCTTTTCTTTTAATTCTATAATTGAAAAGTTGCTGTTTTCACCTAAAAGTTTTCTTAATCCTTGGTTTGTAATATAATGACCTCCTTGATTTGAGGTAATCTTTCCAACCATTTTAAACCCTGCTAAATAGAGGTCTCCTAAACAATCAAGAATTTTATGGTTAACAAACTCATTATTATTCCTTAATTTTTCATCATTTAAAATTTTATTACCTTTAACAACAATAGCGTTTTGAAGAGATCCACCTTTACCTAGATCTAAATTTCTAAGTTTTTCAATATCTTCGTACAAACAAAAAGTTCGAGAATTATACATATCACTTAAATCATCCATATATACGTTTATTTTGTTTTGTTGTTTTGAAATTAACTCGTTTTTAAAACTTATTGAAAAATCAATCTCTAAACTTATTTTGCTAGGCTCGAAAGTAATAAACTTGCCACTATCCTCATAATAAACTTTTTTATCTATAGTAATAATCTTTATTGGCGCTTCACTCACAGTCAAACCACACTTATCAATTTCATCTACAAAATACTTCGCAGATCCATCTAAAATTGGAACCTCTTCAGAATTTATTTCAATTAAAAGGTTGTCTATTCCTTTGCCACATAGAGCAGCCATCAAATGCTCTATTGTTGAAACTGAAATACCAAAATCATTTGTAATTCTAGTGCAAAAAGATGCACTCGAAACATTAAATACATTGGGAAATATAAAGTTATTTGATTTGACATCTGTTCTTTTGAAACAAATTCCGCTATTTGCTGAAGACGGTAAAAGCTTCATGCAAACTTTTTTACCAGAATGGAGACCTATACCGTTGAATTCTAAAGGTTTTGAAATAGTTTTTTGTTTTAAGACAGACATCAGGAACTTATATTAGCTAGGGTTAAACTTTGAAAAACAAGTAATGTTACAAAAAAATACGACTATTGAGTAAAATAATGAAATAATTTTTCAAAAAAACCAAGCTTTTTTGATGATTTTTCTTCGACAAATACCTCAAATTTGTTTATACCCATGGCCACTTTGTTAGCAGCTATCAATTTATTGCTATCATTCACTTGCATAAACTCTTTTATGTAATTTTGGCACAGGATCCTACTTACGTCTATATTACAATTTTTTAAAATATCTCTAATTTTTTTTACATATCTTTTATCAAAACATATAAACTTTAACTCAATTATAATTTCATTAAATATCATTTCTTTAGTAATATCCTTCAACTCTTTTTTATCTATCACTATCTTATTTATCAAAATATGTATTATTTCAAATTTTTTATTATTTTTAATAAATGTTTGTCTTAAATTTTCAATATTTTGAATTATAAGTTTTTTTGTCAGAGTTGTATTATTGTAATTTTTTCTTATCGATGAAACAAATTCAGTATTATTTGAGGATAAGATGATATTAACATTGTTTATAAAAACCCCTATATCTTTTTCAAAAATTTTAATTTTTTCTAAAAAAAATCTCGACAAAACCTCTAAGTTTAATTCGTTTTCAATTTTATCTAAGAGCTTGAACTTGGTTTGTTTTAATATTTTATTTTCAGAGTTATCAAAGTTGTTAATAATTAAGTAATCATTATTTATATCAAGAAAAATTATTTTTTTTATATCATTCATTTGTAATTATTTTTCCAGGTATTCTTAGATCAATTGATTTAAGGTTTTTAAATTTTTCTTGCTTTAATATTTGCGCACTTTTATTTAAGAAAATTAAATTAGTTTCTATTGGATATCTAATTGTTAAATTATTTTTAAATCTCAAATCATATCGTTTACTCGGGTAGAAAATAATTTGATCAACAGACTCATAATTAATTTTAGATTTCTTAATTTGGTCAATTAACTCAATAATATTTTTAAAATCATTAGAATTAAAAATTTTTAAATAATTTTTTGTTTTATCCAAAGATTTATTTAGCAACTTTCCGTTATCACCAAGTATAAACTTATTATTACCATCATGAACAACACACAAAATTTTCGCTGGTTCTAAATCTATAATTAACCTACTTGGATAAACTTTTTTTATTGAATATTTTTTAATTTCATTGTTTGAACTCAAAATGTCAAAAATCTGATAATCTAAAAAAAAAATATTAAGACCGTAAATAAATCTGAAATTATTTTTAATAAATAAATTTTGTTTTTCTGTCAGTCCATTTACCAATATTTCTTTAACCTTAAAAAACTCCATCTTTTTGAGATTTAAGTTACTTAAGGAGGACGATAGAAAGATTATTGTTAAATAAAATAAAAATAAAAATTTTTTACCTTTTTTTTGACGCATCCTTTATCATCCAATCAATTAAAGTGTCAAAGCTCATGCCGTTGTATTGTGCTATTTCAGGAACTAATGATAAATTTGTTAGACCAGGCTGAGTATTAATTTCTAATAAGTAAAATTTATTTTTGTAAAATTTAAAATCTGATCTAGTAACGCCTCTGCATTTAATAACTTTATGGGCTTTTAGAGCAATAGTCATAAGAGTGTTATAATTTTTTTTACTTATATTAACTGGAATTATGTGAGAGGTATTTGCTTTTGAGTTATATTTGGCCTGGTAATCATAAAATTTTCTTTTTGGTTTAAGTTCAATTGCTCCTAATTTTTTATTACCTAATATTGCCGCTTGTATTTCTCTACCAGGTATATATTGCTCTACCAATACTTCCTTATAATCCTGAAGTTTTCTCAAACTTTTTAAAAAATTTTTTTTATTGCAAATATGAACCCCCAAACTTGACCCTTCATTTAAAGGTTTAATGACCACGGGAAACTTGAACTTTTTTTTAATCTTTTTAAATTCTGTGTGGCTGAATTGACTTTTTATCTTTAAAAATTTTGGAGTTAGAATTTTATTTTGTAAAAAAATGTTTTTGGAGACTTCTTTATCCATTGCTTTCATTGAGGCCAACACTCCAGAATGTGTATATTTGACTTTTAAACTCTCTAATATAGTTTGAATAAAACCATCTTCTCCAAACCTGCCATGCAAAGCATTGAAAACTACATCTGGTTTAAAAGATAAAATTTTATGAAAAATATCTTTAGACGGATCAAATATTTCGACATTATATTTTTTCTTGATAGATTTAAAGACCGCTCTAGCGGATTTGAGACTTATTTCTCTTTCTTTAGATAGGCCACCTCCCAATATAAGAACCTTTTTTTTCATATTATTTTATAATTTCTAGTTCAAGATCCAA
>MDTG01096079.1_pt1 | contig 14241 bp, 6 predicted proteins | sample 811421 | NCBI WGS metagenome assembly MDTG01 (sample SAMN05326645, study PRJNA326480) | marine metagenome | isolation source: seawater | place: Pacific Ocean: South East | collected 2011
GGCTGCGTGGTTATCAGCAGAAGACTGTATATCGACCATCAGGTCTCGATTACCCGCGTGACCGTTATATACATCAACAGTATACTGTCCTTGTACCGAACGCTTCTTCGTCAGAAAGCTCAGACAGTTCTTTAAATTTGGCATTCGTTCTGTTAAAAGTTTGATAGGGTTCAAAAGAAGTTAAATAAAACAGGCCATCTAGTTTGTTATTTGATTCATTTTCTAAATAGTTAATTACGTCATATGTCGCGTCATTAACTTGGCGTGTATCTTTCCTATCGACGCTTTCATATATACTGGCTGGATTTTTATCGTAATGTGATAGCGTATTTTGGCTTAAAAATGCATCGATGCGCTCAACTTCACCTTCAAAGACAGCTCTTTGATCGATCAAGCAATACATTTCTATTTCAAATCTGCGCTTAAAGTTTCCTGCGCCTGTTGTTGAGGCATCGGTGTCTGGTTCAAAATAAAAATCGATTTTTGATATCTTTGGTGATAAAGAAAACTTAATTCTTTGATCAACCCTGTCAGGAAATATATCAAACTTTTGAGTAAAAATTTTCATACTAGTCAAATACCATCGTAAACATGTTTATGAATGTAGGTGTGTTAAAATCGTCTATGTATATTTTTCCAACGTAATAGATCTGTTTTTGCTCTCTACCAAGGCGTGCATCGGCATCATAAAATACTCCGGCGTCAATAACGTCTAGCTTTGTCAATTTTGCACCTCTTGAATCTTCAAAAAACTGTATTAACAAATTATTTTCTCTAGAAGTTTTTTTAAAATTAACTGTTTCAAATTGTTTTGTAACAGGCGACGAAGTTGGATTTAATTTTTTTCTATTTATAACCGAAAAGTCGCCAAGCTTATCTTGCCTAGCACCTGAGTCGTTATCTTCAATTGTGACATTTTCTTCATCAAATGTTCCAACACCTAAGCTTTTTTTTATCTGCGATAGCGTTTCTTTTTTCTTGCTTTGTAAATTTTGATATTGACCGTAAGGTGACATATCTGTGTTGACAGGGGGCAAAAACTTAAAGTTAGGCATGTGAGAAAGCTTGGAATCAAAAAAGAAAGGATCAGCGTCATTAACATTTACTGTTTGATTTTTCGGTAATTCAGGAAAAGGCACGCTGTTACTTATAGTAAACCTTAAGTCTTTTTTGCTAAGTTCAAATTGATTTGAACCGTTAACAAAGTAAGTACCGACTAGAGAGTTATTTTGAAAATGCCTTAGAAATGATTTCATTAACTTGCTACTAGTACTTGCAAAAGCAGAACCGGTTACAGCGTTTAAAACAAGTTTATTGTTTACTTTTGCATCTTTGTCAAATATATCATTACCGACAATGCTACCTGTAGGTGAAAAATTAAAGTCTATCAGTCTTCCGCTGTCATCTTTCTCTAAAACAATCATATTTTCAGGTCTTTCCATCACCTGAAAATATAGTCTGTCTTTTACATTTTCATGCTGTGACTTTTCATAAAAGGTGTGACGATCTGTTAAAGAAGCATATTCAGCTCTTAACTTACCGTTAGCTAGTTGCCTTTTGCCTTCTTGGGTCAGTACCAGATCTATAAATCTTGTCTTTTTATCGAGAATACCAGCCACTATGTCAACCCTCCTACTTGTAGTATAATTATATTAAAAAAAATATTTCATAAAATTAAGATTATTAACAGCTAAAATTTATACTGCATCAAGAACCACCAAATCGGCTAGGCACTGTTATTGCCCCCGGATCGACTTCAATTCCCCTACTGGATCTGTTGAGCAGTGATCTTGAGTTTCCGCCTGTCTCAGTTGACGGGTCGCCGGCGAACTCAAAAGAGTCAATAAACCCAAACGATGAAGTGCTAAATGAGCTTTTGTTACCTGTAAAAGTTGGGTTGTCAGTTAAAAAGTAATTTTTTATCTGGAAGTTTGTTGCTCTAGAACCAGAAACAAATCGAATCTTTACAGGAGAAGATATTGTTAACTCAGACCGTCGGAGTTCTGCTGTAGTTGAAGACGGGGGAGAAAACTTTCCATCACGCCCTTGCTGAATCATATCTGAAAAATGACCAAAATGTTTCATGTTAAAGGCATATTTTGCACTGATTGGTTTCCCTAAAGTCTGAAACGTTCCATAAGAAGAAGAACCATACAACTCTGAAGAAGAAATCGGGGTGTTAAAATCTCCCGGGTCTGAAACTAGTCCGTGGGCTGTTGCTGCAGCGCCTACAAGACCAGGCACATAAGAGTGAGTCGTGTGTAAAGTTGCTCCGATACCTTCTCTACCTTTTGTCAGCCCTGCTTTAAAAAAGTACCCGTTACTTCTTCTTGAGTCTAAATAAACTCGTTTGCTATCGGTAAAACTAGCAAACCTATTGAACGAAGAAGAAACGTTGGCTGATGTCATACTTATTCTGCTTGAAGCAGTTGAATTTAGCCGCCTTGTTGCTTTTGTACGTAACATTGCAGGCACAACACTAGCAAAAAAGCCGCCAACAAATTTAGCTGTAGAAGTATCCACAACTCTGTCCAAGTAGGTATTAACGTGATCTGTCCTTTGATCAATTTGAAACTGGTCAATTAAAGGTTCTGAACCGACTGGCTCATGAACAGCGTTAGAAGTTAAATTTTGATTTCTGGGATCATGATACTCTTTTTTATCTTTTATTATCGATCCGTACAAGTGAAGCTTGGCATTTCCCTGAAGAGTCATTGACCACATGTAGTTTTCGGGTGTGTTTTGGTAGACCCTCCCCACAGTAAGATCTTGAGGTAGTGGGTACTGCCAACCAAACACTAACTCATCTTCGGGCATTATAATGTAAGGTGAATGCTGGTTAAGGTTGTCATAAATAGGCAGGGAAGTGATATCACTGAACAGTGTCCTTGTAAATTTATCATAATTTGAACCAGAGGGCACAGGAAAAAGAACAGGTGTGTTGTCGGGTGTATATGCGCCAACAGGATTAATCAAACTTCTAGAATCTGTGCCTGGGACACCTAACTCGCGGCCGCCTTCGTTTTCGCAAGCTAAAAATGTTTTGATTGGAGTTTTATAGACGCATTCTTCGTCTGTATCAAAAGAACCTGTGCAGCCGAGCGCAACTGTGGACATTACGCCTTTTATTTGTGCAGTATTTCTTGCGTCAAAAGTCATCACGTAAGAGCCTGTCAAACTAAAGGGCGAACTTTCATCATAGCCTTCTTCCGCGTCAACAATTATATCTAAGTCTCTATTAAGACCCTGAGTTAGAGCTTCTTGAAGTGTAAAGTTAGCGTCAGAAAAAGGAGAAGCTAATGAACTTGGATTACTAAGATTTGATCCAATATTTTTGGAGCCAGAAACAGCAATCATCATTCGACCGTAAGTAATCAGATCACGACTAGTAGATGTACTAATTCCTGGTCCTAAGGATCCAGAGTAAACGACCCTGGCGCCTGGATGGTCAGATATTCCTGCTCGCTGCTCAGCGATGAGGCCTTGGACATCGGCAGCGGCGTTATTGCGGTGAAATCCTTTAGTCAACAGCAAAGGCAGTTTAAATGTTTCGGCAAAGCCGGCTTTCCTGTCTGCAGTATAAACAACAGGCTTATTTTTTGTAAATTCTTTGTTGAATTGGCGCATCATAAAAAAGACAGGCTGCACCATTGCTATAGGCAACGGGGCCTCTCGCGGTCTTACAGTTATACCACCGATGTTTTGCGTAAAGTTTGTACTGATAGCATATCTAGAGAATGTAGAATTCTGAGTATAGACATTAGTTCCATCGACTTGATGAATTGGTGGTATGTTAAATGCTGAGTCGAAAACTAGGCAGCATTTTTCTAGTAAGAACGGCTTGGTAATGCCATAATCCTTGGCTTTTCTTACGTTAGAACTAGTTGCATGATATTTACCTGAGTAAGGAAAACCAAATAAATCAGTAGCTAGACCTTGACCTTGATTAATTATAGGGCTTATAAACTGAGCTTCATCAGCAGCTGCTTGCCTACCGGCGTCATCGGGTTGGTGAAAATTCCCATTTGATGCTGTCAATAATGGCATGCCTACAGGTGAGAATCCGGCAACGTTTTTCATGATTCTTTCATGAAGCTGAATTGAACCTGTAAGCGTAGTAGGAAATTCTGCAACTGAACCTGAGAAAAAGTTACCGCTAAACCCGCCTGAGAGGTTTTCCCATTTTCTATCGTCAGCGTTCCAATAGACCATTAAATTTTGCGGGTTGCCTACGCCACCGTACGCAGGAATTTTAAACTCGCATGGTTCACAGTCGTCGGCTGCTATGCACGTTTTACCGGAAAGGCCTGTATCTGTGTCTTTTTTTGTAGACCTCGAAATGTTGCCAAAAGTTTTTGGAGTAGAAGGACTTAAATCAATTACAAACTGTGTTTTATCTGCCAGTTTAGCGCCGAAACCAGGTATGACGGTCGCAGGAGTGCCTACATGAAAAAAACTATCATTAGATCTGTTAGAAGCTAAAGCACGATAATCCTCAAAAGGAGACAGGACGGCAGGACTTTTTAAATTTAAATGTTTATCTGACACTCCTGATACGGATCTGCCTTTTACGATAATATCACCGGGTAAACTTGGAGAAGCAAGATAATTCTCATAAAGATTTTTATAAGTGCTTGTATTTTTATTAACTCCGAATGGCAAAGATATGCTGTCGTTGGCACTTTTTATGGTTATCTCACCTAAGGCCCATACTGCTCTTTTCGTACTTGAGGGATTTTCTTGTATTATTCTAAAATAAAAATCACTATTTCCTAGACTCTTAAAATCATTAGGGCTTAAATGAACTTGAATTCTTGACTTTTGTCTTCTAAGCGTAAACCTTTTTCTCCTTGTATTCTTGATTCTTTTATCAAAGCTAAATGCTTTGGGAAAAACTATGTTCCTGTCACTGCCTTGGGTGATGATAGAATCAGTTAGTCTAGAAAAATCAAATGAAGCTGTTACTGGATTAATGGTCTTGATTGTTGTCCAAACATTATCTTCTACTGGGCCTGTAGAGCACTGAATTTTAATAGCATCAGACAATCTTGGGCGCTGAAGCCTAAGACCAGAGAGGTTTGGCGTCTTTCTATTATCGTATGGACCTACAATTAAATCAAATTTTACTTCTGGCGAGCGTATTTTTTCTGCAGTTCTAATCCATCTAGACCCAGTAGTGTGAAGGCTTTCTGTGTCGTTGCCTATGAAAACCAGCGCACCGTCATTAAAAGTGCTGCCTTGTTCACCGGTGATTGTCTCTTCTCTCACCTGCATAAACTTAGTAGTCACCCAGTCATTATTTACTTTTCTCTCACCTGCATTAGTGAGTACTGCAAAGTTGAGAGGGAAGCCTAGTCTAGGTTTTAATTTTTCTTCGAGTACAAATTTTTCTTGATATTTTCTTCCGTACCTTGCAGATAAATTATCATCAAACGGTTTGCTTGCATGACTACCAATACTGTCTCGATCTCCCATGGTCAATCTAGATGGGTAAGACATAGCTTGTTGATCTAGCTGTCTAATTCGATGACGTGGAGGATTAGAGATGATCCCAGATTTTACTTTTCTAACACCATCGGTAGTTGCATCATATATAGCTAAAACCTCCTCTGAGGACAAACACTTGCTAAAGAGTGCAACTTCTGCAATTTTTCCGTCCATGGCACCGCCACTAATTGCTGCCCCAATCCTCAAGGGCCCTCCTAGATTTTCCATAGCTACGTAGTCAGGATCTTTTACGTTTTCAAGTGTAACATCTTTTCCGTCGACATATATTTTACCATTAAGAACACCAGTCTCATGAGGCGCTCCGTTATACGTAAATACTATATGATGCCATTTTCCTGTCCCTACTATGTTGGTTGCGTTAGAACCTATCAAGACCCGGTCGTCAGTTGATTCATCGTATAGTTGAAGTGCGATCTTTTTTGAAGAGTTTGTTATAGAGGCAAAGTACTCTCTTGTACCTGATGATGTTCCTTTAGTAAAAAAATAATCAGCGGAAGTCACTGCATCAATCTGCGCCCATAAAGAAATAGTAAAAGGTAGATCACCTGAACTGTCTACAAAACTTAGTTTGTCACTATCAGCTACTTCTATAAACTGTGAACTACCATTTAGCTCGACAAAATTATAGTTAAATTCATGCTCTGTAGTTGTACTGGTTGAGGGTGAATTCGTATAGCTTACTGCCAAGCCGCCTACTTTTGTTGTCGTGAGAGAAGTGTCTACCCACACGTTTAAACTTTTAGAAGAAACAAACCTCTTTCCTCTGTTCTCGCTAGCAAAAGACTTTCTTAGGTCATACAGTAGCGGTGACTGGTTCTTTTTTACTACTTTTGGCATTACTTAACAAAACCTCCGAACGCTAACGAGTCCGTCCCTAAATCAATTGTAATTCCGGATATGTTGTTTGACATACCTGTGCTTGTTGCCTCTACATTGCACTTGTTAAATATAAACCCAGATGTTGATGCTGTAAATCTTGAACCTATCTCGCTAAAATTTTGTCTAACAGAATTTGACACGCTGGCATTAAAATTTAAATTATTTTGCTTTGCAAAGTTTTCTAATTTTTCAACAAAAATAAAAGAAGTAGACAGCGATGAAGACTCTATAAAGGGCGTCACGCGATAGAACTCGTCATGAATAAATCCGTCGAGAGCGAATGTTCTGCTGTGGGACTCTGACGATCTACCCCCCTTCTTAACGAAGCCTGTCGCTCCAAAAAGTGTCTCGTTTGAGTCTTCATAGTAGTCGTTTCTTTTCTGAATCTTTTCTTTTTTTGAAGTCATGAAATTACTACCCTTGACACTGTAGTTAGAATCGCCTAAAGACATGTCAGCACGTATACCAAAAAGTTCAATATCAGAGAAGCTTGTGTTAGCGAATTTGTGTCTTACTTCAAAAACCTCAATTACGCCATCCATCGTGTCCGGATCAATAAACTTGTCAACATTTCTTGTCAGATCTGTAATGATCATATACTGAAGGATGTAATCTCCTGCATTCACGTAGGTTACCGGATCTAGTCTTCCTGGAAAGTCTTCAAACGCTATAAACTTATTTTTTCGTTCATCAAAAGTTCTAAATAAGCTGCCCTGACCGTAACTTTGATTCATCATTCCATGGGAAAAGTGGCCTCCGGTTGTATCCAGCTCAGGTGTGTTAATCGTCACAAAAGGTAAGTTACCTCTTGAAAAATGAGAAAACAAACGGACATTTTTGCCTTGTCTTAGTGCGTCAATGTCAGTCGTGTCTGTTCCTGCACCAATGGTCGTGATTGCTCCGATTCTTTGTCCACCTACACCTAAATCTTCCCTCTGTTTTGCAGTAACTTTTTTTCTTTCAACTTTTTGACCCAAACGATTGACAGAGGGTATGTTCATGCTCGCTTGACTACCAGACAAGAGGTTAGGATTTGAGGATGAAATTGCAGTTAAAATTTCGTACGGAGATGTTTCATGAAAAATAGTTACATTGTTTTCTAAATCTTCTTGCCTTAAATTGCTTGCGTGAGTTTTAAACATAATTTACTTTTATCCTCTAGTACTTTTTAATCGTACCTACAAATTGACTCAAAAGTAAATTACCTCTTGAGGCGTCTCTAGGTAAAGATTTTAGATATATTTCATCAAATAAGTATTTCATTCTATTTCTTTCTAATACGTGTGACTCATATATAAAGTTTATTCCAAGAAAATTTGTAGACTTTGGAACTAACCCAAAAACAATATCTGTAAAGGCATTATCAATCCACTTGAATAGTGTTCTATATTTGCTTAAATCGATCTTTTCGAGCAGATTGTGGAAGTAAACATACCTCATGTGCCTGAGATCGGGATAAGAGTCAGAAAAGACCAGGTTTGGTGCACCTAACGCGTCATCAATAGGACTAAAATCTGAAAAAACACCTAAGATGTTCTCGTTCAACCCTTTCATGACAGACATGTCTATTGAAAATCTATTATCATCTGTGACTTCTTCTGCAGGAGGAACTTCATACATTGGAGCGGTTGACGCGTAATTTGAATCTCCGATATACTCAGCATTTTGAAAGCTTCTTACTCTTATTTTTGTTTTTGCATAATTTAAGTCAAACTTGTCAGAAAGTATTTCATAGTCAACTCTGAGTGGTTTAAAAACAGTTTTTGATTTTTCAAAACCTGCTCCGGCGAAATGATTGTTGTTTTGTGAAAAATCAAAAAAAGTAATTTTTCCAGAAGCATCGGTGTCAGTTGTTGCCTGCTTGCCAAAAGTGTGAAGTCTTAATCTTTCAAAAGACCCAGACGTATTGGTAATGAAATTATAATTATCTTTTGGCTTGTCAACCCCGACGCTGGCCAGATTTTTGGCTCGCTCAGACCACTCAGTCTGAGAAGTGTTTTTTGACCAAAATCGAATATTTGACACTAAGCCAGAAAAACTAGAAGAGTGAGCGAGGCTGTTAACTTTTCCTGTAGAATTGTCATTTAAAAACTTATTATAGGCTGATGAAGAGCCTGAAAAGACTTGCTTACCAATAACAAGAAAAGAACCTGATGCGTTTTGAATGTCAGAAGCTGTTGTCAAGACAGAACCGGTAGCAATTAAGTAATGCGAACTAGTCTGGTGTGTTTCGATAATTTCGCCTGCGTGCTGCTTGGCTGCTCTTATAAAGTATTCTTGTCTATTTGAAGCAGCATCAGTTAGATCGTGAGGCATTGATCTTCCAAACGAAACATACCAAACATCTTTATCAAATATATTGACTCCTTTCAGTTGTATTCTTTTTACATTTTCACCTACGACGCCTGCATCTCTTACAAAGAGATCTAAGGAGCCTGACTGCCCTACAAGGTTAATTGCTACTGCTTCTTTATTTTCTAATACACCTGAACCTGTTGTGTGAATTCTTATTAAACTTTCAGGCTTGGCAGGCTCTCCAGACTCCCAGTCATAAAATGCTTCGTAAGTAAAAGAACCGCTAGTTAGCAATCCGTCAGAAATGTTGTTACTAATGCCGTTAGGGAAATCATTATTTTTTTGAACATAATCGCCTCTAATATGAGGGACACCTGGTTCTACTCTTGATGCAGTTAAGTATGAAGATTTTATTCTCGGAACGTCACCTGTGGAATACCCTTGAAAATCTTTGGAGCTCATGCTATTTTCTAAAGACCCAGAAAAGTTTAAAAAGGATATGATATCTCGCTTTTTCTCTCTAGAACTATTTAAAGTCTTCTCTCTGGCTCCTCCGTACTCTCTAAACGTTAAAATATTTTCAGGTTCAATCCCAGCTGATCTAAAGACACTTCTAATTGAATCTAGTGTCCCTTTAGTTAATTTCATGTTTGCGCTATCAGCAAGAATTCTTCTCCACACTAAGTTTTGTATTTCTGTTAAAGAAAGCTTGCTATTTGCATAGTTGGCATCTAAATTTACACCTTCTATTAGTTGACTTAAATTTGAACCTCTGAAAAGAGAAGGTAGTGATATATTTAGAGAGGTACCTCGCTGCTTTAAGAAAGGATCAGGAACATTTTCGTATTCATCATAATCTATTGAACCGTAATTACTTACTGTATCAAGCATAATTTTTATTTCGTCAAAAAATTTAGCCCATGTCAGTAGAAACTTTGTCAAAACTGATGCTGCACCTAGTTCATTTTCATTAGTGCCGGGAGTGTTAGATGAGTTTAAATTAAAAGCTTGCCCTAGATTTCCTAAATTTGACTCAAAATTTTCTGAATTATTTGATTCGTCAAAATAGTGCGGAGGTATTAGCTTTGTAATCATGTTCGGGTTAACTTTATCATATTCACTGCCTGTTGTTAGCAGCGCAGTGTTTAAAAGAAGAACCTTTTCATGTGTAGGAAATAGAATCGGGCACCTATTTACATTTTCATTTTTGACAGGTACGTCGGAACCGGTTGTCCTGTTGTAGTCTAAATAATTTGTAATCTGCGTGTGTAAAGAGTTACCCGAACTATCTAAAACAATATTGTTCCCGCTGTGACTACCAAAAGGTTCGTTAAAGTTATAGTGAAGCTTTAGGCCTTCCTGTTTGTAAGTCGTATTAAACTTTTTTTGCCTAGCTTCTTCGTGAGAGATTGATTTGTGAAATATCTTAAATGCGTCAATTGACCCTGAAAGACCTTGTCGAGGTGTAAATATATGATTATTTATTCTTGCAGCTGCACCAGTACCTATGAACATATCAGCTCCGGAAGTGTCGATGGAGTTGAAGACTGTTTCAGTACTTGAGGACACGACTAAATTGTCTATGTAAAGCTTTGCCTTTTTATCGCCTAGCGGGTCATAAGAAGCTACTACATGTCTAAAATCACCCTTATTAATTGATGCTGAGACAAAAGTGTAATTTGAACCTGATGTGATTCCAAACATTAGGTCAGCATGTGAAGTGTTAGAAGACTGACTTAGGGCTAGCGTAAAATTGTTGGCCAACGAGTTTCTTTTCTGAACAATTATTTGATTGTCATTTATTTTAGCAGGTAGCTTTAAAAACATTTCTATTGTCAAGGGTGAACCTAACGGATCTAAAACTTTCTTACTACTTCTACTCGGCGACAAAGAAGGTATTTGAGCACCACTCCTATCGACGATTTGCAAATAGGTGCCAGCAGTGAGTGATTCAGACTTTTCAGAACCTGAAAAGTTTAAATATCCTACATTCTTAGGAAAGCTGTCTAAAACATATTTCTCAAAACCTGTTAACTCATCTTCATAGACTTCAAAATCTTTCTGGGTTCCTGCAAATGGATAAAAGTTAACTATTCTATCAAAAGATTCATTTGTATTTGCAACGGCTGAGTGAAAAAATGTATGATTTTCAAATCTTGAATAGTCTATTCTTGCTTGCTGGGTTGACGCTAAGAATTTCTTGTCACCGTAACGATAAGATGAACTACTTTCTAAGTTTGTGTCACTAAATCTTTCCTTAAGTTTGTAAACTTTCTCTTGGGGTTTTTTTAGATAGGCACTGGACTGCCGACCTGCTCTTCTAAAAGTTGGTTTAAATAATTTTCCAGGTACATTTCTATCTAAAATTTTCTTTTTTGACATGTTAAAACCTAATCAACTCTAAACTTTGAAGCTGCATCATCTATAATTGAATCAAAGCCATTTTTTCTTATGAGGAAGTCAAACACATACAGACGCCCTCTAGCTAGAGAGCTTACGTAAAAGTCAAAATACATGCCATCAGCGTCTGTTGATAGTCTTGTAGATTTTTTATTCGTGTCAAAAGGAATTACAATTTTTCCGGAATTAAAATCCCTTACCCTATAAAACATTTCATGGAATATTTGACTCTTTTTTTCTCTTGGAAATTTTGAAAATACAACATCTTTGTCTCTATTTTCAGAAAAAACTCTAACATTTATCACGTCATCTTGCTTATAAGCATCCTTTAGGTTTGTAACAGTCACTAGCAAGTTTTGATGTTTGTTTCTAAAACCAAAGCGCTGGTTTGGGTTTATGGTTATAGACGATGAAAGAAAGGTCACAGACTCATCTGCTGAACCCCATACTTCGTCAAAAGTGATGCTTCCAGTAGTAACAATGTGTTTTCTTAGTGCGGTTTCAAAACTGCTAATTGCAAAAGAAGAAGAGTATACGCCTGTTAATCGATTAATCCCTCGCTGGGCTTGAGAAGCGCTAAATATCTTTTTAAAGCTACCAGACTCGATCTTTAATGTTACACAATTCTCACCTGTCAGCTCATTCGCTGCTAAGCCTGACAAAATATTAGCAGCAGTTCCGTAATGAAAATTATTTAAGTACAAAGAGGAAGTAATATCAAAAAGCATGTCTTGATGGTTGTCTTGAATACTGTCGTCATACTTAACAATTAATTTTGGTCTAATGGCTGTATTTGCAGAATTTCTTGATGCAAACCTTTTGACAAAATAAGATTTAGTGTCTTTTTCGTGACTTCCAGAAAGTGCTACCAAAAGACCGTGATTAGTTATCTGCCCGGAAATAGCACCTGATACTATGTTAGTAACGTCAACTTCTAGATCTTCAACACCTTCAGGAAAATGTTGTGAAGGGCTTAATCCTACAACAGAGGTTCCGTCCGGGCCAGCAAGTGAACCACTCACGATTACATCGATATTAGAATCGCCTAACGACCCTGAAGCTCTGGCTCCAGCCGTATTCCACATTTTGACTGTACTGTTAGAAACCGAAGCTGTTACAAAATTAGAAGAGCCTAAATCCTTATAAGCAGTAATGTCAAATCCGACCCCTTCATCAAATTCTTGTGCAAGAGGAAAAACAATAATATTAAAATTGCTTGGAGTCGTTTGTCCGCCATAAACATCGTGTAATTTTAAACTACAAGAAAAAGAAGAATCGTTGATATCTATTTTTCCTTGATTTTGCATTTGAAGAATTGAGCTGTAGTCAAACTTTAAAAGAATTCTAGAAATTTCTGTTTGATTTGTTGAGCCGGTTAAGTTTGTCTCGTTGTATAGCTTAAACAAGTCTAAGGTACCTGCCTGCCCTACGTTTGCATCTGTTACCCTATAAGCACTATTAACAATCCTGTCAGTGATGTATGTGTCTTTGGAGGCTGAATATATCCTGTACATTTTAAGTTACCCTTCCGGCAATGTCTTCGTTCGGATATTTTAGTTCGAACATCCCCCCGCGAGGCGGAAACAATATACCTCTATCCATGTGCCTTTTTGTGTCATAAGAAAAGTCAGTGTATGCTAAGTTGTCAATTGTTCCTGACTTACTAACAAAAGTCATTGACATAATCCCTACTACACCTGACGTATTTAAAATTATATTCTCTATTTCTGAAGTTATGATTGGCTGGTCTATTTGCCAGTTTTTAATATCAAAGTAATCTGTTACTTTTAAATTAATCAAATTTAAAATAGCATCAGGATTTCTATCTGGCAGTAAAGTTACGGAGTAATTCAATCCAATATTGACTATTGGTGCATCGAGAATATCTATTGCATCAGATATTATTCTAAACTTGCTTAAATAGTTTCCTAAATTTTGCTTAAGTGTGTCTGGCGATAACATTAACGAGCCAGTTGCGTCTCTAGAGATTATGTGTAATTGAGCTGCTTGTGGGTTGTTAGGGTTGTCTCGAACTGACACTCTAAAAACCCTTCCAAAGTTTGTAGGCATCATGTAAACGCGAGTTAGTAAATCTTCTCTAGTTACGATTCTGTTCTGAGTATTTTTGTTTAGAATTGCCAACGTTCTTTGTTCTTCAATGGTAGGCTCGTCTTCTCCCCCACCGGCAGGAGCCTGATTTGTTACAACAGTAGAAGCTCTTATTGCTGACGCTACAGAAGTTGGACAACCCTGCTTAAAACTAGTTATAAGGGTTTGGACTGAAGTTACTAGACCTTTCGCCACATTATGCCTTACACCGCCGCCATGTCGGTATCTCACTGTTACAGTTGTATTTCTAGGTGATATCCCGAGCGTTTGGGTGTTTAAAAAACTGTTAGGGTCTATTGTAATTTTTGATGTTGTCTTTCGATCACCGTAAAGCGTGACAGAATGCTCAGATGGGTCTGGAATTACATCTTCATCGAACTGTGTGTCGTCACCTGCGCCGAACCTTAGCGTTGTTTTGCCAGTAGAAGTAGAGGTTTCAGTTATGAATCGCTTAGGCGCATGATACATCAGTAATCTCTCTGGCGCGTACTCAGAGTCTTGTCTGCTGTTTGGGGCGCGCTTAAAAACGGTGTCTTGTGTGAGAGATTCAACTTCGAAGTAATCATCGCCGTCTTCGTCAAATACTGTAATAATTTCAGTGACATCTGTTTTTGAAAGTGTTATTTTTTTAAAGGGTTTAGAGTCGTCTCCGAAGGTAAAATTCTCAGTTGCGGTTTTTGAACTGGTACACACACCTTTTCTTTCTAAAATAAAGTTAACAGGCACAGTACCTGATATCTGGCCGATCTTTGCAATTGCAGCTAGCGTCCCGTCGTCCTTTTTTAGACTGTAATCAATGTCATCCATGAGGGTAAACTGTACTCCCGTAATTGAAGTGACAACAGATTCTTTTTTTATTACTGGCAAAAATACAGAATTTGGAATATATTCACCGTCAACTAGTGTGGCAGGTACCCTAATTCTAAAAGTCACTTCAACAATTGCAGGTGATGGTCCGGCAATTTTCAATCCAGACTCTCTAATAAACCTTTCAATGTTAGGTGCCTCAATAGCCGTCTCAATACTATTTTCAGAAAACTGATGGTCTAA
>MDTG01090156.1_pt1 | contig 14240 bp, 14 predicted proteins | sample 811421 | NCBI WGS metagenome assembly MDTG01 (sample SAMN05326645, study PRJNA326480) | marine metagenome | isolation source: seawater | place: Pacific Ocean: South East | collected 2011
CTGTTTATACCTAACAACAATGTGCACTGTCATAGAAAGAGATAAAATCAAGATCAACATAATAAAATTAGAAGATATAACAGTAACTTTCCATTGAATGATAGATAACAAGCCAGTCATCAATACTAATATAAAGATACAATTAAAAATACAGACTACCATCCAACTGATTTGCCTAAAGATTAAGAATAGAACTATTAAAATGAACAGAAACGCGCCTGTTCCAAAAATTAATATATCACTTTTTACAAATGAAATAGTATCATCAGCAATCATTGGTACTCCACCAAGATGATATTTCAAATTATAATTCTCTTCGTATTCTTGGATAATATTCCTTATTTCAGCAATATTTTTACTGCGATTTGAGTTATTGATTATTTTTTCTTTTTCATACAATTCAGTGATTAAATTCAACTCCTTTTTTTCTTGATCACTTAAACTATCCTTTATTTTTAATTGATCTATCTGATCAATTATTTTTTCAAATCTCTCATTTCTTTTAAAATTAATTAAAACACCGGTTGTTTTGGCATTTTTACTTAGTAGCAAATCTCTAAATATAGGACTATTTAACAGCTCATGTTCTGCTTCTTTAAGGTCTATATTTTCTGTTTCTAAAGTCGATATTTCATTTACGAGATCTGTGAGTGACTGGCTATTAACAGTTAGCAAAGGAGCATCTAAAATTGACTGAACAGAGGCAACCCATTCAAGATCTTTAACGTCATTAACGAAATTTCTTATAAGCCGGATATTTTTTTCTTCTACAATTCTTTGTTGACTAGTAATCGTTGTTATCAGAAATTCATTTGTTGAATATATTTCAATAATTTCTTGATATTTTTTTAGATCTTGATCATTTTCAAGCACTAACGTATCAGATGATGCATCTAATCTAAAATCTTTTGAGCTATATCCAAAAAATAGAAATGCAAAAATAAATAAAGCTAAAGTAAAATATTTATTTGTATCAAGAATAATTTTGTAAAAATGCAGCATTTGCTATTTGTATTTTCTACTATATCTTTGACCTAGGCTTGTTAAAATCTCATATGGTATGGTTCCAATATTCACAGATATTTGATTAATATTATTTCGTTCATTTATTATTTCTATTTGATTGTAGACAAGAATATCTTTTTTTTGAAACTTCGATAAATCAAGCGTAACTAAATCCATTGAAACTCTTCCAATTAAATCAACTTCCTTATTTTTATAAAAGCATTTTAAGTTATTTGAGAATAATCTACTCAATCCATCGGCATAACCTACACTGATTGTGCCAATTATCATTTTTTTCTTTGCTTTATATGTTGCTCCATAGCCAACAGTTGAACCCTTTTTTATCTGCCTTATTTGAATTAGCTTTGCAGTAAGTTTTATCACATGCCTATAGGTGTTTTTTTCGTTTTTTTGAGCATTTCCTCCATATACAGAAATTCCAGGCCTAACCATGTCAAAATGGTAGTTTTTACCCAGCAATATACCCGCACTATTTGCTAAGGTCATTTTAGTATTTTTAAAGGATTTTGATAATTCCTTAAACATCTTCAATTGCTCATTATTCTTCTTACTTTTAGGGTCATCACCACACGCCAAGTGACTCATGATGTACTTTATATTTGTTTTTTTAAGTATATCTTTTTTATTAGAAATGAGTTTTTTAGTCTCATCTTCATCAAGTCCTAGTCTAGACATACCTGTATCAAAGTGAATGATTGCATCCATTGATTTTTTGATTTTCGATTGATAAATCTCATATTCTCTTATTTGCTGCATTGAATTAAGAACAGGGGTAAGTTTATATTTTTTATATATTGAACATTTTCCTGAGTCTAATCCATTTAAGATATATATATTTACTGACTTGTTATAAGATCTTAATTCAATGCCTTCCACCAAGGTTGCTACAAAGAAATCTTTACATTTTTGTTTAATTAATGATTTAGATACTTGTTTTACCCCTAAGCCATAGGCATTAGCTTTGACAGTTGCGGCAACAATACAATTCTTACTTACTTTTTTTTTAATTTTTTTAAAATTATAGCAAATAGATTTGAGATCTATTTCTAGAGTCGTATTTTGATCGGTCGTATTCATCTGAGACATAACTATTCATAACTATCAGATTCAGATTTGCTTATAAAGTTTCCAAAACGAGTATATTTTCTCTCAAAACTAAGCTTGATATTTCCTGTTGGTCCATGTCTTTGTTTGGCTATGAGAAGATCTGCTTGACCATGGATTTCTTCCATTTTTTGTTGCCATTCGATATAGTCAGATGTTCCAAGAGCGGGTTCATTTTTTTCTAAATAGTATTCCTCCCTAAATATAAACATAACTACGTCAGAGTCTTGTTCAATTGATCCAGACTCTCTTAAGTCTGATAGTTGTGGCTTTTTATCATCTCTTTGCTCAACTTGCCTTGAAAGTTGAGAGAGTGCTATAATAGGTATATTAAGTTCCTTTGCTAAAGCCTTTAAATTTTGTGTTATATCTGAAATCTCTAATACTCTTGTTTCGTTCTTTGAGTTTTTTGAAGGCCTTACTAACTGTAAATAGTCTATAACAACTGCTCCTAGGCCATGTTTTCTTTTCAATTTCCTTGCTCTTGAAGATATTGATGCAACATTAATTGCTGGAGTATCATCAATGTATAGTGGAATTTCTAAAATATCTCTAGAAACTGAGACCAAACTATCTAGATCATTTTCAGACAAACTGCCTCTTCTAATATCACTGGAGCTAATTTTTGCCTGTTCAGATAAAACTCTTGTTGCCAGTTGCTCTGATGACATTTCTAATGAAAAAAATAGGATGCTAGAGTTCTTGTCATTATTCAAATGAGCATCCTTTGCAATATTAAATGCTATATTTGTAGCTAAGGACGTTTTTCCCATAGACGGTCTACCCGCTATAATAATTAGATCAGATGGATGGAAACCCCCTAATTTTGTATCAAGATCACGAAAATGTGAAGATAATCCAACTACACTGCTATCTTTTTCAAAAGCTTTCTTGGCTAATTCGATTGCTTCTTCGACAGCCGATGTAAAAGGTTGCACGCCACCTGATCCAATTCCTTTTTCAGATATTTGATAAAGTTGTTTCTCAGCATTTTCAATAAGTTCGTTTGGTCCAATATTTATGTCAGTTTCAAGAGCTTCGTACTGAACTTTTCCGCCAAGTTCAAATAATCCTCTTCTAATCGATAAATCATAAATGATTTGAGCATAATTTTTTGCAAAATCAAGTGATACTGCTGAATTTGCAAGACGTGCAAGATAATTTGATCCTCCTATTTGTTCCAATCCTTTTTCAGCTTCAAAATAGCTTTTTAAGGTAACAGGTGAAGCAAGTTGTCCTTTTGAAGTTATGTTTGTTATTATATTAAAAATTAGTCCGTGAATAGGCTCATAAAAGTGGGTTTCATTAACTATGTCTTGTATATCATAAATAATATCATTGTTAATAAGTATAGCCCCAAGTAATCCTTGTTCAGCCTCAATATTATGCGGCAATTCTTTAGCTTCAATATTGTTTGAGTTGATTTGTATTGATGAAGACATCTACAAAAAAATATATTAATTAAATTAGATAATCAGTATAAATATAAAAAAAAGATATTAACAGGTGCGCCAGGATTGTTGATAGCTTTAGATTAAAAGATGACTTAATGATATTACATTAAGCTACTGAAAATAAAAAAATATAATCGATTATTTCTTTACAACTGAAATTATAATTGAGGCAATTACATCCTCATATAATCTTATTTTCACAGGGTAATTACCTAAACTTTTAATTTGAGGTAGGATTATAGTGTCGCCATTTATCAAATTAGTATCTACTGAAATTGCATTTATTATCTGATGATGGGTAATGGCACCATATAGATTACCCTCATCGTTAGCTTCCATTTCAATTTTGTATTCATTTTCATTAATTTTTTGCTTAATAAGAGAGGCTTCTTCAAGTTTTTTCTTATTATTTGCATTTATTTTGGATAGTCTTTGATCTAAATCAGACAAATTAGCTTTGTTAGCAACGATAGCTTTATTATGAGGTATTAAGTAGTTTTTAGCAAATCCATCTTTTACAGAAACAATTTCTCCAGCCTTGCCAAGCTTAGTTAAAGATTCAAGAAGTATTACTTGCATATTATTTTCCAGAATAAGGAAGAAGGGCTAGATATCTTGCAACTTTAATTGCATTTGATAAGTCTCTTTGTTTCTTGATTGATATATAACTTATTCTCCTAGGGGTAATTTTGCCTTTTTCAGAAATATATTTTTTAAGTGGAGCTATATTCTTGTAGCTAAACACATCCAAATTTTTACTTTCTGTTTGCTTTTTCATTATTCGTTATTTTTAACTAATGGTGAGGGATTTTCGTCGAAATCTTTGACTTTGATAGAGATGTGTCTGATTATATTTTCGTTTAGATTGAGTTTATCGTTAATTTTTTTTATATTTTGATTTGGAATATCAATATTCATAAGCTCGTAAAAAGCTTTTTTATTATTCTTTATGGGGTAGGCTAGACTTCTGAGACCCCAGCTTTCTTTTGAAACAATATTTCCTTGCAATTCATTGATCATCATTTCGTGACTCTTTAGTTCAGTTTCAAGGTCTGAAGAACTAAGGTCTTGCTTCAAAAGTACAACGTGTTCAAATAGCGCCATATATTAGTCTTAATTCATTCTTATAAAAAATGAATAAATATTCTATTATCTGGTTATAAGCAAGAATTCTTTTTATGAATATAGCACTAATTTTTCCTGGGCAAGGATCACAATATGTGGGCATGGGGCTTGATTTTTATGATAAATCAGAGATATCTAAATCAATATTTCAGGCTTTAAATGAAATTACTGATAGAAATCTGACTGATCTAATTTTTTTTGGCTCTGAAGAAGAGCTATCAATTACTACTAATTCCCAACCAGCAATAATGGCTACAAGCATTTCTATTTATAATTTTCTAAATGGTGCAGGTATATTCAATAATCATTCGATATCTTATGTAGCAGGACACTCTTTGGGTGAATATAGTGCCTTAGTAGCAAACAAATCTATCACCTTTGAAGACGCTGTAAAACTACTGGTTATAAGATCTAAGGCTATGCAAGATAGTGTTCCAATAGGTGAAGGTGGAATGGCAGCTATTATCGGCCAAGAAGAAGATGAAATTAATTCAATAATTAAAGATATGGAAAATATTGGAAAATTATTTATTGCTAACGACAATGCTCATGGACAAATAGTTGTCAGTGGTGAAATGAAAGCTATTGATTATCTTTCTAGAAATGCAAAAAATATGGGTATTAAAAGAGTACTTAAATTATCTGTAAGTGCGCCATTTCATTGTGAGCTAATAGAAAATGCATCACTAGTATTTGAGTCTGCCTTAGAAAATTTTCATTTCAATGATTTTAAGATACCGTTTTATTCAAATGTTACAGCAGAATTAGCTGACGAGTCTGAAATAAAGAGTTTATTGTCAAAACAAATTGTCAGTAAGGTACGTTGGAGAGAAACAATGATTAATATGATAAATAGTAAGAATGTAGATATTTTTATAGAAATTGGGCCAGGTAAAGTTTTGGCAAATCTTATCAAGAGAACAACCAAGGATATTAAGTCAATTTCTGTTGGTAATTTACAAGATTTAGATAAATTGAAAGATATTTTAAAATGAAAAACATTATAATTACAGGAGCAACTGGCGGTATTGGTGCTGAGTTGGTGAAAATATATAGTGCTAAAAACTACAACATTGCTGCACTAGGAACAAACGTTAAAAAGCTTAAAAATATAGAAGATACATATGGCGATAATATAAAGACTTATGAATGTGATATGGCCGACAAAAACAATATTTATTCCACATTTAAAATGATTGCTGATGAATTCAAATCAATTGATATTTTGATAAATAATGCAGGTATAACAAGGGACAATTTATTCATAAGAATCAATGATGAAGATATGTATGATGTTCTTAATATTAATTTTATTGCGCATACAATTTTGTGTAAACTTGTCTTAAAAGGCATGATGAAAAACAGATGGGGAAGAATTGTAAATATTTCATCAGATGCAGCTAAAATTGGAAACCCTGGACAGGCTAACTATGTATCATCAAAAGGGGCTTTAGAAGCCTTTACAAGAACGCTTGCAAACGAAGTTGCTAAAAGGGGAATCACCGTAAATTGTGTTTCTCCAGGATTTATCGATACTGATATATTGCAAACAATTGACGAAAACACACTCAATAATATGTTAAAATCAATACCAGTTGGCAGAGTAGGCAATGTTTCAGATATTGCACATGCAGTTTTTTTCCTTACTAAAGAAGAATCATCGTATATTACTGGTCAGGTAATTCATGTTAATGGCGGCTTGACAATGTGATAATTTAAGTAATATGAATGAGTAAAATATTAAATATTAGGAGTTTTAATTATGAGTGAAGTTTCAGACAAGGTTAAAAAAATTATAGCAGAACATTTAGGAATTGATGACATGTCAAAGATAACTAACGAAGCAAAGTTTATTGATGATTTAGGAGCAGATAGCTTAGATACTGTTGAATTAGTTATGGCATTTGAAGAGGCTTTTGATGTTGAAATTCCAGATGAAAAAGCTGAGACAATTTTAACTGTAGGTGATGCAATTTCACATCTAGAATCCTAAAAAAATATTTTTATAAAAATAATTTTTTATGAGAAGAGTTGTTGTCACTGGCATTGGCTTAGTTACACCATTTGGATGTGGTTACTCAAATAATTGGAATAAAATAATTAGCGGTGTTTCAGCAGCCGATATAATCAAAAATTTTGATGCATCAGACTTTAAGTGTAAGGTTGCATGTGAAGTCCCTAGGTCTGAAACTATAGAACACTCTTTTAATCCAGAAGAGTGGATTGAAAAAAAAGAAATAAAAAAAATTGATGACTTTATAAAGTTTTCAATTGCCTCTTGTAGTGAGGCCTTTCAGAATAGTGGAATATCTGAGATAAGTGATGAACTTAGTTTACTGTCTGGATGTATATATGGTTCTGGAATGGGTGGCTTACCTGGGATTGAAAAAACTTCTATTGATTTTAGCAATAATATCAGAGTAAGTCCTTTTTTTATAACAGGTAGAATTTTAAACATGTCCGCTGGCTATTTATCCTTGAAACATAATCTAAAGGGTCCAAGCTATTCTACCGTATCTGCATGCGCTTCATCAGCACATGCCATTGGAGAGTCTTTCAGATTAATTCAGCACGGCCAAGCCGATCTAATGGTAACCGGAGGATCTGAGGCAACAATTTCTCCCATTGGTATAGAGGGATTTATAGCCTGCAAAGCACTGAGTTCCAAATTCAATGATAATCCTACCCAAGCATCAAGACCCTTCGACGAGGATAGGGATGGTTTTGTTATGGGTGAAGGTTCAGCAACACTCATTCTTGAAGAATTAGAAAGCGCTAAATCTAGGAATGCTAACATTTTATGTGAAATTAAAGGGTATGGAATGTCTTCTGATGCCTATCATTATACATTACCTGATCCAAGTGGAGATGGGGCATATCGTGCGATGTCAAATTGCCTAAGAGATTCATCTTTAAGTGCTAATGATATTCAGTATATTAATGCCCATGGAACATCAACACCTGCAGGAGACAAGGCTGAAGTTGAAGCAATTGAAAGGTTATTTGCAAATACAGAAAAAGGTGTTTACGTATCATCAACAAAATCACAAATTGGACACCTTTTAGGGGCTGCTGGATCAGTTGAAGCCGCTTACTCTATAATGTCAATAAATAAAAATGCAATTCCATTTAATCTTAATCTAACAAAAGAAATTGAGACAAAAAAAATTAAATTAATAAAAAACAATCCGATAGAGACTAATATAGAAAATGTAATTTCAAATTCATTTGGTTTTGGTGGAACCAATGTTTCATTAATATTTTCTAACTTTAATGAGTAAACATTTTTATAAAGATCAGTTAATAGTAGTTATATCTTCTCCTTCAGGAGCTGGTAAAACTACAGTTTGTAAAAATATTTTAAATAGGGATGATAAGCTTATTTTATCCATATCATGTACAACACGAAATCCGAGAGACAACGAAACTGATGGTGTTGATTATAATTTTATTTCTCAACAAGAATTTGAAAGTAAGATTATCAATAAAGAATTTCTTGAGTATGCAAAAGTTTTTGATAACTTTTATGGTTCATTATTAAGAGATGTTAATTTGAAATTAAATGAGGGTTTTGACGTACTATTTGATATAGATTGGCAGGGTGCAGCTCAAATATCTAAATCAAAAATTGCAAATATAGTTAAGATTTTTATTTGCCCTCCATCAAAAGATGCTGTTCTTACTAGATTACATAAAAGATCCGAAGAAACTGGCGATGATATTGAGTCAATTTCTAGAAGAATGCAAGATTACGAAAAAGAAATGGAACATAGCAGTCAATATAATCACATTATAGTAAATGATGATCTGTCTAAATGCATCTTACAAGTTGAAGAGATTATTAAAAATGAAAGGCTAAAGTTATCCTAATTTTCTGGCTAAATTGCAATAATCTTGAACATCAAGATCTTCAGGCCTTAATTCACATTGACTCTCCCAATTTTCAAAATATTTGCTGTAATCTCCAAGACTATTTTTAATTTTTTTCCTTCTTTTTTCAAAAGCTTTTCTTAATATATCATTTAGTATTTCAAATTTTACATCATTATTTTTATTTGAAGGAGTAATCTCAAGGACTATTGCATCAACTTTAGGCTCCGGAAAAAATATATTTGATGGTGCTGTCATTATTTCTTTAATCTCACATCGGGACTGACAAAGTACTGTAATTCTTCCATAGTTTTTATTATTTTTTTTAGATAATAATTTTTTTCCAAGTTCGAACTGAAACATAAGATACATTTTTTTATAAAATGGAGGCCATTTTTTATAAGAAATCCACTTTATAAGTAACTGACTCGATATATTAAAAGGGAGATTACCAACAAGGATTATATTATTATTTTGTGAAATATTCTCATAGTCAGTATCCATTGCATCTTGATTTATTATATTCAAGTGCTTAATGAGTTTATATTTTGTTTTTAAAATATTATAAAGATCTTTATCTTTTTCAATAAGCAGTATCTTATTTAACTTTTTTTTAACTAATTTATTAGTTAATGCTCCTTTGCCAGGACCAATTTCAATGAGCTCAGTGTTTTCTTCAACATTAATTAAATTTGATAATTTGTTTAAGAAGTTGTCATTTTTTATGAAATTTTGACCCAATGACTTCTTAGGACGGAATTTATTTTTTATATTCAATAGTTGCCTCGTTTTGCATGTCTTTTAACAACTTATTACTCTTAAGTTCGAGCTGTTTTTGAATAATTATTTCTTCGGCTTCTGCTGCCGTTAATCTTTGGTTAGACTTAATTATTTCTTCAATCTCTATATCAGTAACTGATGTAACACGCAGATATAAGCCGTATATAAGTTTTTGCCATTTCAATTCTGTTACAAGAAATTCCTTAAAATCTTTATATAAAACATTATTTTGGTCAAAAAGACTCATCAGAACACCTTTGTCAATTTGGTAACTTGATAGGAATCTTAATTCTTTTTGATTATATTCTTCATTAGAATAGCTAATATCATACTCATCTATTTTATTTTTTTTTAAATTTTCTTTTATTAATTCATCTACTACTGCAGCATATATTTTATTATAGTTATCTTGATCTAAGTTAGTCTGAGTGATAATAGCATTTATTTTAATTCGTTGAATAATATCATAATTTGTGATCATCTTGTCATTAACTAATACTTCAATTTTATGTGTTTTTAATTCAACTGCTTTTGCATTTAGCGCAAGTGTACTAAGAAAAAATAATACAAAGAACTTAAATAAATTACTCGCCATTAAATTTTGGGTCCAAAAATTCTATTTTTTCCATATTTTTTTGTAGTACCGAATGGCTTCAACACAATCGTAAAACTGTACCCATTACTTTCCACTATATCTCTATCTTGAGTAAGATCTCTGTAATAATTTAAATCGATTCCAATGCAATCATTTTCATAGAGTAATCCATACTGATATCCAATGTTTTTGTTTGTATCAATATCTTTTGCTCCAGTAAAATTAAATTTAAGGTCATCCGCGAATTCAAATGAGTTACTCAATCGTAATTGTTCGCTAGCAGTATAATATTTACCTGAATTATAATCATAATCGATACCAATCTTAAATTTATCAAAAATAAGCAATAAATTTGCGTTGTTGGTTTTTACATCTAAATTTTCTCGATCAATTATAACTGAGTTATTAAAATATTTGTCTTCTTCAAATATAAGATTTGAAGATAAATAGTAATCAGATACTTCATTAGATGTATCCTCTTTATTTTTGTTAAATTTTAAACTTTGACCTGTTGATAATTTTAAATCAAAATTATTCTCATATTCCATAAACCATTCTAGACCATAATTAATTCTTGGACCACTTTCTGACTCAACAATAGAAGATGATCTATTGGTAGAAAAAATGTTACTATTAGTTATATTTTGTGCTTGAGTATAATTGTTATAAGGGGCCAATATTGGCATTATAACAGGAGTTAATGTTTGATTAGTATTTTTAGTTTCTTTAAAAAGAGGCATTGTAATCTTTGAAGATATTTGAGGATAGAATCTAACTGTTTCTTCGTCCGCGATAAATTTATTATCTTCCGATAAGGAAACTATTCTAAAAAATGCATCATTATTAAATACTAATCCAGTGCTCTTGCTAATTTTGTTAAAATCCCAATTAATTTGAGAAGAAATTAGAGAATGATAGGATTCATTGAGATTTTTTTGAAATGATAAGTTATTAAAAAGAGAAAAATCACCTTGTGATTTATTTATTTTTAAATTTTCTAAATTATATTCAACTTTAGGGTATACATACTCCCATTGGTTTGCATCCTTAATTGTCAAATGTTTATAAGATGAGCTAAGAATAGAAAGATATTTATTTTCATCTTTTTTTTCAAAACTTATACCTGATTCTAGCACTGTTAATTGATTAATCTTATTTTTTCTTAAATAAGTATCGTTGTTACTAGTTTTTAAAAAGACATGTAAGTTTCCTATTTCATTATTAATTTTAGAATTAAAAAACAAATGGTTTCTGGTTCCTTGATTATCATTGTTGTCATCTATACTTGCTTCAATATCAAATCGACCAAAATCGTTTAAATGCCTGTAATCAAAACTGTAAAAATTATTGGATTTTGACTGAATATTTGGAGTAAAGGTTAGATCTTTATTGCCCGAAATATCAATAAAAAAAGGGATACTAAATTGATCACCCAAGTTTTGATCAGTTTGAATTGTAGGCATTAAAAACCCAGTTCTTTTATTAACACTTGGATCTGGATGTGAAAAATAAGGTAAATAAATTATGGGTACATTGAATAAATAAATTTTTGCATGATCATAGTAAATTGTCTTTTTTTCATTGTCTTGATAGATTTTTTTTGATTGAAGTTTCCAAGCCGGACAGTCTTTTATCAAGTACCTATCTTCTTTGCATGGTGTATATTCTGCATTTGAGAGAATAGTTATTTGCTCTTTTTTATTTACATTTGAACTAACTATTCTCGAATCATCACTAAGTCTTATGCCTACACCTTCTCCTGAAAAATAATCTAGATTATTTTCAGACTCAAACTTCTCCAGAAAAAAAGTATTTTTGTCAAAATCATTTATTATTACATTGCCTTCACCATTAGCAGTTTCGTTATTCTCATTGTAAGTAATTTTATCGGCTTTAATTTTAGTTCCATCATTATTAATTATCACAACATTGCCCGTTGCCTCAATCATGTCACCAGAATTCATTGATTTAATATTGTCTGCAAAAATACTTACAGACTGATCTGCATTTGACTGATTGTTAATCAAAATTATAAATAAGATTGAAGCAAGATTAAATAAATAGACTAGTTTTAGATAGAGCCAATTCACAAAATGTATCTCCTTCTTCTAAAAGAGGAAATCTGAAATAAAGTTAAAGTAAAAAAGATTGTAATCAATGGAGTAATTATTTTTGATAAGAGAGGACTTATCTGAGCAGAAGATCCTAACGCATCAAATAGATTAGAAAAAAAATATACAACAAAAACTAGGAAGAAAGATAAAATTATAATTTTAAACAATTTATCATTTTGTTTAAGGTCAGAAATAATTGAGGCTGAAAGTGCAGTTAATGCAGACATAAATATAGGCATTATTAATAGGCCATAATAATGTAACTTAAAATCGCGAGATGAATAACCAAGTTCTTCAAGAAAATTAATAAATTTTCTTATTTTCCAGAATGATATGCTTGTTGGCGATGAAAGACTGTTAGTTATATCTTCAGGATTTATGTTCGTACTATAATTTAACGATTTTTTTAATTTAGCTTCACCATACTTAGGTGACATTTGAACATTTTTCATATTCCAATAACCATCTTTTAAATTTGCTATTTCTCCATCAAGCCTTCCTTGGAAAGCTCCATTATTATCATACTCAAGAAGCATAAAATTTTTTAGAGAAACACCATTATTGTCTACATTTTTAGCATACAATACACTTGATATATTAATTTCATCGTTGAATTGTTTTAACCAAAGACCATTCTTGGTAATAGAAGCAAATTTATCTGTTTTATTAATATATTTATATTCTAATTCAGAGTATTTATCATTAAATACTGCTGTAAGAGGATTAATAGTAGTAATAAATATAATTCCGATTAAAAAATTAATAATTAATGCAGGAATCAGTAACCTCAAATTTGATATACCAACTGAACCGATGATAATTAATTCAGAGTTTCTTACTAAAAGAACAAAAGCGACAAGAGATCCAAAAAATGCAACTATAGGTAAAATATAAGTAATCAAATTAAGAAAATTATAGAGTGAAAGTTGTATCACAATACTGATTGGAACATCTTTTCCAGTCGATTTTCTAAATTGTTCAACAAAATCACCTATAATTAGCAAGGTTGCAAAAATAAGAAATACAACAACAAATGAGCTCAAAAACTTTTTTGTTAAATATAAATTAAGTTTTGAAAGCATTTTTATAACTAAATTTAAATTGTCTATCAAAAAAAAGAAAAACTACAATGAATATTAATATGAATACCGGCACAAAATAAGATAAAAAAATTAATTCATTTTGATCTATTAAAATATTTGAAAGAGATACCTCAATTACCTTTATAGATAAAGCTGTAAAAGAAACTATTGAAATTGGAATAATCCAAGAATCATTTGGTGTTTTTGAAAAACTTAAGATCATCAGAGGAAATAGAGCATAACAAAAAATATACAATGCAGATATAAACCTATTATTAATTTCAGCGAATTGCTCCCTTTCATATCCATTTAATTCTTTTATTTTCTTTCCTTTTATATTTGCAAATATTTCAAAACTTAACAGCTCATCAGAATATCTGTGAGTAGATTCATTTCTATTATAAGGATCTAAATCTAAATCATAAGTTTGGAAATCTATCTCAGAAATACTTTGTTCCGCTCTATTAAATATTTGTGTACTTCCATTAAATAATCTTAATACTTTTTTTTGTTCTAACGATACAAACTCACCACTCTGTGCAATATAAGTTTGTGGCCTTTCCTCATCTTTTAATTCATGAATTAAAAGATTTTTAATTTTATTGCCACTTCTTTCTTGAATAAAAATTGTCAAATTATCAGTTGGAGAAATAAATTTTTTTTCCTGTAGTATTGATGAATTTAGTCCCGATGATCTAATGTCAATAATTTTGTACCTTATTTCATTAAGGGTGTATGGTGTTACGAAAATAGAATTAATAAGCATTATAATAAAAATAATTGTCGTAATTATAAGTATTGGAGGCAAAAGAACTCTGTTGGTGGACTCTCCTGAAGCCCATAAAATTAATAATTCGCTATCAGATCTAATCCTGTTAATTGTAAATAAAACGGCCAAAAAAATTGAAATCGGAATTGTAAGAGATAATATTTTAGGTAGTAATAACATTATATAAGATAGATAAGAGCTAAATGATATATTATCGGTAGTTAACAACTCTACGTGCCTAAGACCTTGACCTAGCCAAAGTATTCCAGTAAGAAGAATAACGAGAAATAAAAAGCTAAATAGTACTTCTTTTATAATATA
>MDTG01311774.1_pt1 | contig 14239 bp, 16 predicted proteins | sample 811421 | NCBI WGS metagenome assembly MDTG01 (sample SAMN05326645, study PRJNA326480) | marine metagenome | isolation source: seawater | place: Pacific Ocean: South East | collected 2011
GCCGAAGATTATGTTCACCGGATTGGCCGTACCGGCCGCGCGGGAATGACCGGTGAGGCGGTGTCGCTGGTGTGCGCCGACGAGGTGCAGTTGCTGTCAGCAATCGAGAGCCTGACCGGGCAATTGCTCAAGCGTGTAGACGAGCCGGACTTCATCCCCGATCACCGCGTGCCGGTGACTGTCGCCGGTGGTGTGGTGGTTAAAAAGCCGAAGAAGCCAAAAGTTAAGACTGTGCCTGGCAGCGGTAAAGGCAAGATCCATCTCGGTAACTGGTTTGAAGAGTCAGAAGCGCCCAAGGCCAAGGCCGTGCGCAAGGTTCCGAGTTTTGGCGGCAAAGGCCCGAAAAAGAAGGGCTAGGTATTGCTGCCGGCGGTATTCAGTGCCGCTCATTGTGAGTCGAAAGGCAGCGCCAATATTGACGGCTGCCGCTAATCCCCATTCCCGTTTGCTTGCGTTCAAGGCCTGCCTGATATGACTGCTACCGCTTCTGCTACTTCCAGTGTTGCCATTATCGGAGGCGGTCCTGCCGGGCTGATGGCGGCCGAAGTGTTGGCGCTGGCCGGGATCAAGGTCGACCTGTTCGATGCCATGCCCTCGGTCGGGCGCAAGTTTCTGCTGGCCGGCGTGGGCGGCATGAACATCACCCATTCCGAAGCCAAGCCAGCCTTTTTATCGCGCTATTCCGAACGTGAAGCCGAAATGGCAGAACTGCTGGGCGAGTTCGATGCCGACGCGCTGCGCAACTGGATTCACGAGTTGGGCATCGAGACATTTGTCGGCACTTCGGGGCGGGTATTCCCCAAGGACATGAAAGCCGCGCCACTGCTACGCGCCTGGCTGCGGCGTCTGCGTGAGCACGGCGTGACAATCCATAACCGTCATCGCTGGCTGGGTTGGGACGCTAAACGCCAACTGCGCATTGCCAATGCCGACGGTGAACTGCTTTTAAAGCCCCGCGCAACGCTGCTGGCCTTGGGTGGCGGGAGTTGGGCGCGCCTCGGTTCCGACGGCGCCTGGGCACCGCTGCTTGAAGCGCAGGGGGTCAATGTACAGCCACTGTTGCCGAGTAATTGCGGCTTTGAAGTAGCGGCGTGGAGCGAGTTTCTACGCAATAAATTTGCCGGCGCACCGCTGAAGAACGTCAGCCTCAACCTCTCCGGTCAAGCGCCGCGTGCGGGCGAGTTCGTGCTGACTGAGAAAGGCATCGAAGGCAGCCTTGTGTATGCCTTGTCGGCGCCGATCCGCCAACTTATCCACAGCAAGGGCGAGGCAACGGTGTATCTCGATTTGCTGCCGCAGCGCAGCCTCGAAGTCGTCAAGAAAGCACTGCTGAAACCGCGCGGTTCAAACTCGATGGCCAAACACCTGCATCGCACGTTGGGGCTCGATGGCGTCAAGGCGGCACTGATGCGCGAGTTGCTTGCGCCCGAGCATTTCAATGATCACACGCGTCTGGCGCGTTCGATCAAAGCGTTGCCGATTACGCTGGTGGGGATTCGTCCGCTGGATGAAGCTATCAGCAGCGCTGGTGGCGTGCCGTTCGAGCAGTTGGACGCTAATCTCATGCTCAATGCCTTGCCGGGGGTATTCTGCGCCGGCGAGATGCTCGACTGGGAAGCGCCAACCGGCGGCTATCTGCTCACCGGTTGTTTTGCCAGCGGTCGGCGCGCCGGGCAGGGCATTATCAACTGGTTGAATAAGGCCAAGGCTTAACTCAGCCCTGGCCTTTGTCCGCTCAGTTTGCCAGCAACCACACACCGGTGATTGCCGAGCCAACACCGGCCAAGCGCACTAGCGGCGCGGCGGCTTGCGGCAGGTAACGAACCAGCGCGTAACCCGTGGCGTGCAGCGCGGCGGTGGCGGCGACGAAGCCCAGTGCGTAAGTCCAGGCGCTGGCCATGGCAGGCAGTTCCAGGCCGTGGGCAACGCCATGAGTCAGGGCGAACAGGGCGGTCATGCCCAGCGCCAGTGCCATTGGCAGGCGCATCGCCACTGCAACCAGCAGGCCGAAAGCCAGCACTGAGGCGGCAATGCCGGTTTCCAGCATCGGCACTTGCAGGCCATAGAAGCCCATTACGCCGCCGAGCAACATGCTCGCCACGAATGTCAGCGGCAGTGCCCAGCGCGCAGCTCCTTGTTGCTGCGCGGCCCACAGGCCAACGGCGAGCATGGCCAGCAAGTGATCGAGACCGAATAGCGGGTGAGCCATACCGGCCATCAGGCCTGCGTGGTCGTGGCCGGGATGGGCGAACGCCAACGCTGGGCTGCACAGCAGGGCGAGGGCGATAACGGGTTTGCGTAGGTTCATGTGAAGCTCCTTGGGCTCAGCGAATCAGGCGGCGGTGAGCATGCCGTGACGTTCAATAAAGGCGATGATCTGGTCCAGACCCTGGCCGACTTTCTGGTTACTGAAAACGAATGGTTTGTCGCCGCGCATCTTGCGTGTGTCACGGTCCATAACTTCCAGCGAAGCACCGACCATGGGCGCCAGATCGACTTTGTTGATGACCAGCAAATCAGATTTGCAGATGCCGGGGCCGCCTTTGCGCGGCAGCTTGTCGCCTGCTGAAACGTCGATCACGTAAATGGTCAGGTCAGATAATTCCGGGCTGAAAGTTGCAGACAGGTTATCGCCGCCAGACTCAACGATGATCAGGTCGAGGCCGGGGAAACGCTGATTCAGCTGCTCAACCGCTTCCAGATTGATTGAGGCATCTTCGCGAATCGCGGTGTGCGGGCAGCCGCCGGTTTCCACGCCAATAATGCGCTCGGGGGCGAGGGCTTCGTTGCGTACCAGAAACTGGGCGTCTTCCTGGGTGTAGATGTCGTTGGTGACGACGGCCAGGTTGTAGCGCTCGCGCAGCGCCAGGCACAGGGCGAGGGTCAGTGCGGTTTTACCGGAACCTACCGGGCCGCCGATACCGACGCGCAAAGGTTGGCTGTTCATGTGCTGTTTCCTTATCAAGAACGGAAGAGTCGGCTGTATTGGCGCTCGTGCGCCATGCTCGACAGATTCAGGCCAAAGGCGGCGCTGCCCCAGTCGGCGGGATCGAGTTGGCAGCAGGTGCTGTGCGCTTGCTGCAGTGCAGGTTGTAATTCGGACGTCAGGCGTTGAGCCGCTTGCTGGCCCAGCGGCAGGGTTTTCATCAGCACCGCCAGTTGGTTTTCCAGCCAGCCCCAGAGCCAGGCTGTGAGCGCATCTTGCGGGCTGATTTGCCAGGCGCGCGCAGCCAGTGCCCAGCCCAGCGCAAGGCCGGGCTCGGTGAAGGCGGCGAACATGTCGCGTGCGGCGTCATCAGTCTCGGGCAGATCGTGCAGCAACTGGCGCAACGAGTAACCCATCTGTCGGCTTTCCAGCCGGAACTCGCGGGTTTCACGGCTGGCGCGGTGTTGATCGGCCAACTGCTTGAGCGTTTGCCATTGCCCGTCGGCAGCAGCGCGGCAATGGGCGAGCAACAGCGGTGCCTCGAAGCGCGCCAGATTGAGCAGCAATTGATCGGTTATCCACTGTTTGGCCGTCTGCGGATCATTGACCAAGCCATTTTCGACGGCCATCTCCAGGCCTTGTGAATAACTGTATCCGCCAATCGGCAGCTGCGGACTGGCGAGCCTGAGCAAGGCCCAGCTGTTATTCACTTGCGCACACCAAACTGATGCAGGCGCGGTGCGTAGCTGAACTCGGCATCGCCCGCGTGCGAATGATGATGGCCGCCACCGTAGGCGCCATGTTCCGGTTGATAGGCCGCTTCGATCAGTTCGACCTGAGCGCCGAGTTGTTCGAGCATGGCCTTGAGCACGTAGTCGTCCGGCAGGCGCAGCCAACCGTCACCGAGCTGCAGCGCGACATGCCGATTGCCCAGATGATAGGCCGCACGCATCAGCTCGAACGGTGTGGCGCAAGTGACGTGCAGCAGTTGTTCCGGGCGGGCGCAAACGCGCACTATGCGGCCATCTTCGGCGCGCAGGCATTCCCCGTCGTAGAGGGGCGGCTGGCCACGCTCTAGGAACAAGCCGACATCTTCGCCGGTGGTCGAGAAGGTGCGCAGGCGGCTTTTGCTGCGCGCCTCGAAGGTCAGGAGTAATTCGGCGTCCCAGTCAGGCTGAGCAGCAATTCTTTGGTGGATCACCAGCATGGGTAAGTTCCGGCAGATAAGTGCGCTACAAATAGATGCAGCGACAGGAGCAAGGTGCTTGCCAACTTGGCGGATGCCCCGTGAACAGGCGCGCGCACGCCGCTGCGCCAAAACTTGGGGCGTCAGTCAGGTTTTATTTGGTGCGTTAAAAACGCTTATGCACTGAGTTGGTGCGCGGCTCAGCTTTCATCGTGCGCATGGGCGCTGCCGAGGCCTTGCCAATGCTTCGCGCCAATGAATATGAAGCGCAATTGCTCGATCAGTTTGGCTTGCGGCGTCAGGTGCGCCGGTAGCTCGTACTCGGGTGGATCGACCAGTTCCGGAAGTGTGGCGAACACCACTTTGATAATGCTGTCGGCGAGAATATCCAGCGCCGGATCATCAAGATGGCGTAGTTTGGGCATGGTGCGTAGGTCGGCGGCAAGGTCGGCGGTGATGCGCTCGCGCAAAGTCCCGAGCGCCTGACGCACAGGCAGCGAGCCACCGAACTGCTCACGGGCGAGAAACAGGAACTGCGAGCGATGCTGGGCGACGCCATCAAGGAACAGCCGAACGGAGGCATCGATCAAGCCGCCGAGTTCAAGTTCATGGTGGCGGATGATGCGAATGGTGCTGCTGAACGTATGGCCCACTTCCTCAACCAGCGCCAGACCCAGAGCGTCCATATCGTTGAAGTGACGATAAAATCCGGTCGGCACAATGCCCACGCAGCGCGTGACTTCGCGCAGGCTGAGGCTGGAAAAACCGCGACCACTGTCCATCAGGTTGCGGGCGGCAGCCATGAGTGCGAGGCGGGTTTGCTGTTTCTGTTCGGAGCGAGGGAGCATTCAGGCAGGTCCAGTTACAGTTTGCGGTGTAGGCAGCACAGCCAGGTTGCGCATTTTAGAGCTTATTTGCGCTGGCGGATAACCGTGCGTCTAACCCATTTGGCGTTGTTGCCAGACTTTAGCGGCGCTGTGGTGCAGGATTCCATGGCGTTTGGCCAACGCCCGGCGGTCTTTGTCGTAGCCGCCACCAATGACCCCGACCACTGGAATATCGCGTCCAAGGCAGTGATTAAGTACGGCCTCATCACGCTGCGCAACGCCAGCATCAGTAAGCTGAAGATACCCCAGTGCGTCATCTTTGTGCACATCGACGCCTGCGTCATATAGCACCAGGTCGGGTTGATAAAGCGGCAACAGATAGTTCAGCGCCTCATCAACCACCTGCAGGTATTGCGCATCACCCATGCCCATCGGCAGGCCTATGTCCCAGTCGCTTTCGGCCTTGCGCGCCGGGAAGTTCTTTTCGCAGTGCAGCGATACCGTGATCGCATCCGGGGTATCTGCCAGCAAGCGCGCAGTGCCGTCGCCCTGATGCACATCGCAGTCAAAAATCAGCACGCGCTGCACCCGCCCGGCTGCCAGCAGTGAGTGGCTGATAATGGCCAGATCATTGAAGATGCAAAAGCCTGCCGGATGATCGTAGTGCGCATGGTGCGTGCCACCGGCCAGATGACACGCCAGCCCATGCTTGAGCGCCAGATCGGCGGCCAACAGCGAACCGCCCACCGCCCGAACAGTACGCCGAGCCAGCGCTTCACTCCAGGGCAAGCCAAGGCGGCGTTGATCGGCGTAGGGCAACTCGCCACTCATGTAGCGTTCGATATACGCCGGGCAATGGCTCAGGGCGAGAATCTCGGCTGGGCAAAGCTCCGGGCGTTGCAGTTGTGCATCCGTGACCAGGCCAGACTCCAGCAGATGATCGCGCAGCAGGCGAAACTTCTCCATTGGGAAGCGATGGCCCTCGGGGAAGGGCGGGCTGTAGTCTTCGTGGTAGACGAGGGGCAGGTGCATGCAAATAAGCCTTGAGCGACGTGCAGGTGTTCAGAGTTCCGTGCCGTTATCGGTGGTAGAAAACAGCGTGGCGGCTGGCATGCGAGTATGAGCCTGCCTACCTTTATCACTCAAGGCCAAGGCGCATTGGAGGATTGATGATTGAGCTTGAAACGCCGCGATTGATCATGCGCCAGTGGACGCCGGAAGACCTGCCTGCGCTGGCATCGCTCAATGCCGACAGCGAGGTGATGCGCTTTTTCCCCGCCGTGTTGAGCCGTGAGCAAAGTGCGCAGATGCTTGAGCGCCTGCGTGGCCAATTTGCCGCGCAAGGCTATGGCTTCTGGGCGCTGCAGCAAAAAGGCAGCGGCCAGTTAATAGGTTTTACCGGTTTGAACCGCGTTGGCTTCGAGGCTTCATTCAGTCCGGCTACCAACCCCGCAGTCGAGATTGGCTGGCGGCTGGCGCGTGAATACTGGCAGCAGGGCTATGCCAGCGAAGCGGCGCGTGCCGCGCTTGATTGTGCGTTCAGTCAGCTTCAGTTGCCCGAGGTCGTGGCCTTTACTGCCGAGGTCAATGGGCCGTCGATTCAGCTCATGCAGGCTCTCGGCATGCAGCACTCCAGCCGTGAGGATTTTGAGCATCCAGCCTTGCCTGTCGGGCACTGGCTGAGTCGTCATGTGCTCTATCGTATAACCCATGAGGATTGGTTGGCGGCGCCTCGAAAGACATAAACACCGGGCTTATTCAGGCACTGTTTTATCCGGCTATTGCGATGATGCCGTGCACCAACGGTAGGATATGACCGATAATCACTGACCAAGCACTAATTGTTTTACAACAGGGCGCGCCGATTACCCAACGCCGCCGCTTCCTGTTGTATTGATTACCGCCTGCGCAGCGCAGGTAATGGAGAAATACATGAGTCAGGTACTCGAAGAGCTGGTTGCTCTGCTCAGCCTCGAAAATATTGAAGAAAACCTCTTTCGTGGTGTCAGCCAGGATCTCGGTTTTCGCCAGTTGTTTGGTGGGCAAGTACTTGGCCAATGTATTTCTGCCGCCAGCCAGACAGTCGAAGATGCCCGCCATGTGCACTCCTTGCACGGCTACTTTCTGCGTCCCGGCGACTCGACACTGCCGGTGGTTTATCAGGTCGATCGCGTGCGCGATGGCGGCAGTTTCAGCACGCGTCGGGTCATGGCGATTCAAAAGGGCCAGCCGATTTTCACCTGCAGTGCCTCGTTCCAGTACGACGAAGAAGGCTTTAACCATCAGACCCAGATGCCCGACGTGGTCGGCCCTGAGAATCTTAAATCCGAAACCGAGCTGGTCGCTGAAATCGCTCACCTGCTGCCGGAAAGAATGCGCGAGCGTGCGCTGAGCCAGAAACCGATCGAGATCCGCCCGGTTACCCAGTGCAACCCGTTCGCGCCCGAGGTGATGGAACCGGTCAAGTACGTCTGGTTCCGTGCCGATGGCACCTTGCCGGACATTCCGGCGATCCATAAATACATTCTCGGTTATGCCTCGGACTTCAACCTGCTGACCACCTCGATGCAGCCGCACGGCGTCTCGGTCTGGCAGAAACACATGCAGGTCGCCAGCCTCGATCACTCCTTGTGGTTCCACGCAAACCTGCGCATGGACGACTGGCTGCTCTACGCCATGGACAGCCCGTGGGCCGGCAATGCGCGCGGTTTTTCGCGGGGCAGCGTGTTCAACCGCCAAGGTCAGTTGGTGGCCTCGGTGGCTCAGGAAGGCTTGATTCGTCTGCGTGAAGACTGGAAATGAAACTGAGACAGTCGCGCCACTGGGTGTTCGACATGGACGGCACGCTGACACTCGCCGTGCATGACTTCGAAGCGATCAAACGGTATCTCGACATCCCGCTGGAACACGACATTCTGCACCATCTGGCTGGCCTGCCGGCTGCCGATGCCGCAGCCAAGCATGCCTGGCTGCTTGAGCATGAGCGCGAACTGGCGCTCAGCGCCAAACCAGCACCGGGGGCGGTCGAGCTGGTGCAGGCGCTGCATCAGCGCGGCTACCAACTGGGTATCCTGACCCGCAATGCTCACGAATTGGCCTGGCTCACGCTTGAGGCCATTGGCGTTGCGGACTGCTTCGCTGCCAATGCCGTATTGGGCCGTGATGAAGCGCATCCGAAACCGGACCCAGCCGGTTTGCTGCATCTGGCCGAACAATGGCAGGTGCAGCCCGATGAACTGGTGATGGTCGGTGATTATCTCTACGACCTGCAATGCGCCCGCGCCGCCGGTGCCTACAGCGTGTTGGTGAACCTGGCGGAGAATCCGTGGCCGAGTCTGGTCGACCACTTCGCTGTCGATTGCTGCGCGCTGCTTGAGGCGGTTGCCGACTGTTCGAAGGTTTGATGGCGCTGACTATTGCCGGAAACGCCATGCCTACGCCTATCGCGCGTCGGGAGAAGGCTCCAGCGCCTTGATGATTGGGCAGTCCGGGCGGTCATCGCCGTGGCAGTGATCCATCAGGTCTTGCAGCGTGTCGCGCAGTTCACTCATGGCGATGATCTTGCGGTTCAACTCGTCGATATGCTCCGCCGCCAACGCCTTAACATCGGCGCTGGCACGCTGGCGGTCCTGCCACAGCGTCAGCAGTCGCGCCACTTCATCCAGCGAAAAACCCAAATCCCGTGCCCGCTTGATAAACCCCAGCCGATGCAAATCACTGGCACTGTACTGCCGGTAACCACTCTCGCTGCGCCCCGCCGCCGGCAGCAACTCGATGGATTCGTAGTAACGAATCATCTTCGCGCTCAAGCCAGTTTTCTTCGCCGCCTGCCCAATATTCACACTCGCCTCCATCGCGTTTTCCATAGTTGAAGCCAATTCGCTTCTAACTAGAGTTTTGCCCTTGCCCTTGCCCTTGCCCTTCTACCCAAAAAAGCCCTTGCTCTTCCCACATTCACTGCAATTCTGTGATCGTTCTGAGGCGTAGCGAGCGACGGGAGTGCAAGGCATAAACAGGCGAGGAAGCGGAGTTTACTGGTGTAAATGAGCATTCCGAGCCTGTTTATAACGCAGCAATCCCTAAGCGCAGTAGCCTCAGAATGATCACACTCAAGGGTGCCAGCGCTTGAGAAGCAGGGCATTGGCCACTACGCTGACGCTCGAAAACGCCATCGCCGCGCCCGCCAACATCGGATTCAGCAATCCCATCGCCGCCAGCGGTATGCCAATCAGGTTATACACAAACGCCCAGAACAGGTTCTGCCGAATCTTGTTGTACGTCAGATGGCTGATCTCCAGCGCTGCTGGCACCAGTCGCGGATCGCCGCGCATCAGGGTGATCCCGGCTGCATGCATGGCCACATCAGTGCCGCCGCCCATGGCGATGCCAACGTCGGCGGCGGCGAGCGCAGGGGCGTCGTTGATGCCATCGCCCACCATCGCCACCCGGCCAGTCTGGCGCAACTCGCTGACCAACTCGGCCTTCTCGCCGGGCAACACCTGCGCATGAGCATGTTCGATACCTAACTCGGCGGCCACGGCATTGACGCTGCCCCAGTTATCGCCGCTGATCACGTGGCTTTGCACGCCCAATTCTCTTAGTTTGCTGACGGCCTCCTGTGCGCCTTCCTTGAGCGTGTCGCCAAAGGCAAACAGGCCCAGCACCTGCGGATGCGGCGCAAGCTCGAGCAACCATGAAAGCGTTCGGCCTTGGGCTTCCCAGTCTTTGGCCTCGGTGCTCAGGTCGCCTGCTTGCAGGTGGTTGTCTTCAAGCAGGCGTTGATTGCCCAGCGCCAGTTTGCGTTCGCCGATCTGGCCGCTGATGCCGCGTCCCGGCAGGGCTTGGCTGTCACTGGCAGTTGGCAGTTCAAGCTTTTGTTCGGTGCAGGCATCGAGCACAGCCTTGGCCAGCGAGTGTTCACTGCCGCGCTGCAGGGCACCAGCCATTTGCAGCAATTGCTGTTCAGTGCCAGACGCGGCTTTGAAATCAGTGATGCGCGGGCTGCCGGAGGTTAAGGTGCCGGTTTTGTCGAATGCGACCACTTTGATCTGGTGCGCCACTTCGAGCGCCTCGGCGTCCTTGATCAGAATTCCGTGGCGCGCCGCCACGCCTGTTCCGGCCATGATTGCAGTCGGCGTTGCCAGCCCCAAGGCGCAGGGGCAGGCGATCACCAATACCGCGACGCAGTTGAGCAGGGCGGTGCTGAGCGTGGCGCCGAGCATCAGCCAGATGATCAGCGTGGCCAGTGCAATCAGCAGGACGGCGGGGACGAAAATCTGGCTGACTTTATCCACCAGTTTCTGGATCGGGGCCTTGGCGGCCTGCGCATCTTCGACCAGTCGTATGATCTGCGCCAATACGGTTTCCGCGCCCAGCGCACGTGTCGCCACGAGCAAGCGGCCTTCGCCATTGATGGCCCCGGCAGTGACCTTATCGCCTGGCTGTTTGGCTTGAGGCAGGCTTTCGCCGCTGATCAGGGCCTCGTCGGCATGGCTCTGGCCTTCGAGTACTTCACCGTCTACCGGAAAGCGCTCGCCAGGCTTTACCACAATGCTGTCGCCGAGTTGCAGTTCACTCAGGGCCACGACTTGCTCCTGACCATCCTGCAGTCTCACCGCTTGATCCGGTCGGAGTGCTTGCAGCGCCCGAATCGCGGTGGTGGTTTGGCGTTTGGCGCGGCTCTCGAAGTATTTGCCGAGCAGGATCAAGCTGATCACCACCGCTGAAGATTCAAAATACAGGTGCGGGACGGTGCCGGCGGGTGCGTTCAGCCATTGGTAAATGCTCAGGCCATAGGCGGCGCTGGTGCCAATCGCCACCAGTTGATCCATATTCCCGGCGCCTGCACGCAGGGCACGCCAGCCGGCGCGGTAGAAACGCGCGCCAAGGATGAACTGCACGGGCGTGGCAAGGGCGAATTGCAGCCACGCCGGGAGCATCCAATGCAAGCCGAACGGGGCAACCAGCATCGGCACCACCAATGGCAGCGTGAGCAGCGCGGCCGCAATCAGATGCCAGCGCTCGGTTTTCAGGCGGCGCTTGGCGTCGGAAACCTGGTTGTCTTCGGCGTCGATTACGCGCGCCTCATAACCACCAGCCTTGACGGCCGCAATCAGGTTCTCGGTGGTTATGCCCTGAGTGACCTGCACCGTCGCCTGCTCGTTGGCCAGATTGACACTGGCGTGCACAACGCCCGGCACTTTATTCAAGGCGCGTTCGACGCGGCCCACACAACTGGCGCACGTCATGCCGCTGATAGCCAGTTCAATTCGCTCGCTGGGTACGCTGTAGCCCGCCGCCTCGATGCTGGAAAGTAGTTTTTCGAGGCTGTCAGCGGGTGCTTCGATGCGGGCTTGCTCGGTGGCAAGATTAACGGTGGCGCTGTGTACTTCGGGCAATTGGCGCAGGGCGCGCTCAACCCGGCCAGCGCAACTGGCGCAGGTCATGCCGCTAATGGGGAGATCAAACGTGTTGGGGGCGGCCATTTCTCAGTCTCCTTGATGAGTTGCCCCTAGGATCAACCTTGCCACCTTGGTAAGGTCAAGGCTTATCTGTGCCCTGGTCCCTCAACCGCCATGAGTGCTTAGCGATTGGCGTGCAGTAAATGCAGGCCACCGTTGCTGACGGCAATGTTGTAGCGCTGGATATCGCCGGCGCGTAATTGCAGGCGCTGGCTGTCGCGCAAATCGACTCCGGATTTGCATTCGCCACTGCCGACGGGCTGCAGGCGCACGGCTATTTCGCCCGGCGGCAAGTTGAACGAGATCGACTGGCCCTGAAACAGTCGGCCGGCGAGTTGGTCATGCAGGTACACGCCGATTTCGCATTGGGTATTCACTTGCAGGCGTTCGCGCGAGACCACCAGTATGGCAAAGCCTCCGGCCTGAGCTTGCGATGAATGCAGGGTTTGCGCCTGCGTCACGGCGGCTGCAAACGCAGTGGTCAATGCCAATAGCCAAGCGAGGCGCATCGGCGGTCTCCTTCAAAAGGCGAGATGAATCCCTAGCATAGCGGCTGGCACTGCGCTTGTGTTGTGCACTTTCGGTGCGCAGGCGTGTGTAAGGGTGCATGATGAGGTGCTTGACCTTAACCCCGTGGCAAGGTCGAAAGTAGCGTTTCGGTCTGCGTTGCAGGCATTACACACCAGTGGAGAACCAATCATGCAGATATTCATTGTGGCGGGTATGACGTGCGCGCATTGTGTTCAGGGCATCACTCGGGCGCTTGAAAAGCTTGATCCGGCCGCTCAGGTTACCGTCGATTTGCAGGCCGGCAAGGTTCTGGTCGAAAGCGAGTTGCCGGCAGAGAAGCTGGGGGAGGCCATAGAGGGCGAGGGTTACACGCTGGTTGCGAGCGAAGCGCTATAGGTTCGGTTGCTGCACCAGCCCTGCAATAAACGAGTCAATGATTATTCGGCCATGCTTGAGCGGGTCGAATAATTCAGGGTCGCGCAGCCAGTCAGAAAACAATCCCACAATCATCGCGTGCAATGCGCGTGCAGCCAGTGCCGGGGTCATTTCCGGGCGCAGTCGCTGGCGGATGTCGGGTTGGCAGAATTGTTGCTCTACCAGGTTGATGAAATCGTTGATAAAGCTTTCGTGGCGTATTTCTGCGTCGCGTAGCTCGTCGGTGAACTCGCAGCGATGCAGCAGAATAGTGAAGATCCGGCGTTTTTGCGGTTCGAGTACCAAGCCCTCAAGCGCTTCGATGCACAGGTTTGCCAAGGTTTGCAGGGCGTCTTCCCCGGGGTTGCCGTTGAAGCGTTCTGTCATTTGTTCGAGGGGCAGGCGAACCTGGCTGAGTAACGCGTGAAACAATTGGGCTTTATTTTCGAAATGCCAATACACCGCGCCACGAGTTACTCCGGCTTCTCGCGCAATTTGTTCTAGGCTTGTGTGAGCAACGCCGCGCTCCAGAAATAGTTCTTCTGCAGCCGCTAAAATGGCCAGGCGGGTTTTCTCAGCGTCTTCTTTGGTTCTGCGCATGGCGGTATCGGCTTGATTTAACGGCTCTGTTTTGGAACAGAGTGTAATAAAAATTGCCTGGTTATTCTATTTACAAACATACCTGTATGTAACTAGGATCGTCGGCCTGTTTTTTTGTGCTGTACGATGTCTCGGAGACACCTATGTCCTTTGCTCGCCATTTCCCTGCATTTCTGGGATTTTTTGCTCTAAGCACACTGTTTAATGCCGCTCACGCCGAAGATGCGCCGCCAGCGCCAGAAGTAACGGTCGAGACAGTGCAGCCGGCAGCGTTCCCGTTACTGCTCGAGTATCCGGCACGTACTGCAGGTTTTCGCGAAATCCAGTTGCGCGCCCAGGTAAGTGGCATTCTGCAGGAACGCACCTATCTCGAAGGTAGCCAGGTGACTAAGGGCCATGTGATGTTCCGCATCGATCCGCGCACTTATGAGGCCGCATTAGCGCGTGCCAAAGGTGCTCTGGCGCAGGAGCAGGCGCGTTATCGTCAGACCGAGCGCGACCTTAAGCGTATTCGCGAATTGCAGAAAAAGGGCTACGCCAGCGAGAGCGAACTGGACAATGCCGTCTCCAACTTCGAGCAAAGCAAGGCGAACATTCAGGCCGCCAGAGCAGAAGTGCAGTCCAAGCAGATTGATCTGGAATACACCACGGTCAAGGCGCCTATCTCCGGGATTACCAGCAAAGAAACCGTTTCTGAAGGCAGCCTGATGGTAGCCGGCGACCCGAACGCCAGCTTGCTGACCAAGATTACTCAGCTCGATCCGATTTACGTCAACTTCGCCGCGCCCGACAGCGATGTGAAAAAGGTCCGCAGTGGCCTGGCCAATGGTTCGCTGGTGCTTGAAGACAAAGAGCTGCGCGTTGGTATTGCCTATGGTGACGGTTCAACGTATCCGCTGGAAGGCAAGGTCAACTTCACCGACAGCCTGATCGACCGCGGCACTGGCAGCGTAAGTACCCGTGCTGTTGTGCCAAACCCGGATCAAAGCTTGCTGCCGGGCCAGTTCGTTCGCGTTCAGCTCAAGGGTATTTCCCTGCCAGACGCGCTGACCGTTCCGGAGCGCGCCGTTTCCCAAGGCCCTAAAGGCACATTCCTGTATGTGGTTGATGACAAGGGCGTTGCCCGTACTCGTCAGATCAAAACGGGCCGCACCGCAAATGGTCGCTGGGTGATCGAGTCCGGCATCAGTGCCGGCGATAAAGTGATTGTTGAGGGCCTGTCAAAGGTTCGTCCTGATGCTCCCGTAAAAGTCGGTTCGGCGCCTGCCACCGATAAAAAAGCTGAGGAGTAATTAGGTGATCTCACGCTTCTTTA
>MDTG01267370.1_pt1 | contig 14238 bp, 10 predicted proteins | sample 811421 | NCBI WGS metagenome assembly MDTG01 (sample SAMN05326645, study PRJNA326480) | marine metagenome | isolation source: seawater | place: Pacific Ocean: South East | collected 2011
ATGAATCAGTTCTGCAAAAGGTGTCCAAATTACATCATATCCGGCTTGCCGAACCCGAAGACAATAATCCACGTCGTTATATGCAACAGCAAAAGACTCATTCAAACCTTTCAACTTCATCCAAAGATTCCGAGATGTGACAAGGCATGCACCAGTGACTGCCGCAACGCGATGAACGGTGGCCAACCTATTTCGATACCCGAAATTTCCTTGAGGAAAATATTTATGAGCGTGCCCGAAAAGCCCACCAAGATTAGGACTTAACCCGGCATGTTGGAGGCTTCCGTTTGGATAACGTAAAAGTGCACCTACCGCACCGACATTTTCACGCGTTATTTGCGCGACTAACTCGTGTAGCCAATCAGAGTTCACTATCTCTATATCGTTGTTGAGAAGACATATAACCTCTCCGGTGCAAGAATTAAAAGCAAGATTGTTCATAGCGGAGAAATTGAAATCACCTTTAAATTCTAAAACGTGTGTGTCGTCTCTTTCCTTGACCGTTCTAATCAAATCTTTTGCTTGGCTTTCAGTGCTTTGATGGTCAACGATAATGACCTCTACGTTCTTGTAATCGGTGTTTTCATATATACCCTGCAAACAACGACCTAGTAGATTTCCTTGATCTTTACTTGGAATTAATATTGATACCTTTGGTTCTCTTTTTGGAATCGGCCATCTGACTCTTCGAGTTCCACTGCATAACCCTTCAGCCACTAAAGCGTCAGGATGAATTTGTGCTAGGTAATTTTCAACTGCATAGTCAACATCTTCATTGGGTTCTCTTAGCGAATCAGAACATAAAACAATCGAAAGCTGAGAAATAACGTCCTCTCCAAAGGTTTCAAAGATAAGAAGACCTATTTCTGTCAAAGTCGGCATCTTCACATGATCAATATTTTCAGAAATGACTGACAGCGCTGATCGGTGAATAGCTATCAGAGGGCCCAGTTCTTCTCCAGTCATTACTAGGTCAAGGTTCCAAGGGGGATTTGCACGTATTCCACGGATCTCGTTGCCAGACTTTTCGACCCCATCAGAAATAATCATCTTGATCCGCGGATTAGATTGAGCTTCAATGGCAAGAGCAAACGTCGCAATTTCTTCTAATTCCGTGGATTCTTTGATGAAAACTAGCCATTCACCTGACACTGAATCTAAAACATCACCAAAGTTGCTGGTGACAACATGATCTTGAATGCCTAATTTCTGCAGTTTCAAACTAGTCAAAGTTTCATTTCGCGCAGGCCCATGAGACGAGTCCACAATTATTGAGAAAGTTGGTAGAGGCCTTTGTTTTATCGCTACATCAACAAAGGCGTGTTCCTCTTCCGAGAGTTTTACGAATCGATCCACCCAACGTTGGGCCGTGATAACACCATCTCCGAAGTCTGCAGATAAAGGTGACTGGTTATAACGGTTCACCAGCCTTCTTTGCAGGCTTTTAAAATCTTTAGCCCATAGCATTTGAAAGAACGTCCGCAAGTTCCTTCGCCGAACACCTAGGCGAAAAACATCAGTTAAAACTGAAAGAATAACTCTTCTGATCATGGCCAAAGAAGAAGAGCAGTGAAGTTCAATACGAATAGAAAAGATATTAATTCCAGAAACTTCTAACGATTTAACTCCTAGGTTCAAGTCAAGAATCTGATCATAGGAATCTTTCCGAGATTTTCTGAATCGCAAACGCTGATTTTTGTCATCGCAAAGCGTCACCCCAGTAACTCGTTGTTCCCCTGAAAGTGGTTGGATAAGAATCCTTGTCCAACCGTTACGTTCTTTAGGCAAATCGAAAGAGAAAAAATCTTTACTAACCGGCAGAATAAGATCAGACGTTTGACTCCCATCACTGCTTTGGTCCCAAGAAATTTTTACCATAAATTGAGGGTATCTTCAGAATGGGCTCTCTGCCGTCGTTGAGTAATGGCAGAGAGGCACTACTGTAGGTTCTATGACTATTTTCCGACAGCAAATGATTTCGAGGATGGTATGGCAATCTCAAACCACCTAGCTGTCAATCTTCTCTCTGTAGTTCCCGGCCGAGTTGGAGGCGCAGAAGAATATGCGATCCGCACGCTACAAGCATTTGAGAAACATGGACCTACAGACCTTCAACCAGTGCTTTACGTAGTTGAATCTTTTGTTGATGCACACCCGGATATAGCGAAACTTTTCGATATTGTCGTTTGTCCGATAGAAGGCGTTGTCCGGTCACGAAGAGTTCTTTTTGAATCAACGTGGCTTGCGCAAAAAACTCGAAACGCCTCAGCAACACACCATTTTGGCGGGAGGCTGCCATTAAATATTTCACGCCCTGCAGCTGTTACTATTCATGATCTTCAACCATTAGATCATCCCGAAAATTTCTCAGCTATAAAAGCTGCATATCTGTCTTGGGCTATTCCAAGATCAGTGAAACGAGCTGACTTTGTCGTTGCTGTAAGCGACCAAGTAGCACAACGTCTGTGCGGATATTTTCCGATAGATCCTGCCAAAGTGACAACAGTTTTCTCTGGAGTTCAAGAGGTTGCAGCTGAACCGGCAACCCCTATCTCTACACCAACGATTCTTTATCCTGCGGCTACATACCCCCACAAGAATCACCTCACTCTTATAAAGGCCTTTGAGCAAGCAGCAGATACGCATCTGGATATCCAGTTGATCCTGACAGGCGGAGCAGGAAGAGTAGAAACTGAAGTAATGGAAGCGATTAAACAGTCACGCCACGCTGACAGAATTGAACGAACAGGACGGATTTCTTCAGAAGCACTTGAAGAACAAATAAGAGGCTCCACTGTTATTGCTTTTCCTTCAACATACGAAGGATTCGGCCTGCCGGTGCTTGAAGCAATGGCAGCCGGAGTCCCAGTCATCGTAGGATCAGGAACCCCGGCTGCTGAAACCCTCAACAACCCTGAATGGACAGTCGCACCTGAAGACATATCTGGTTGGGCATCAGCCATCAAACGCGCAGTTTCTGAACCAAGCGAGCGGTCCCGAGCGGCAAGAAATGCAATTGATCAAGCAAACAGATACAAGTGGGAACATTCGGCCGCTCAACTAGAAAAAGTTTGGCGTCAGCTTCTAGCAAGAAATAATGCATAGATGCGACTCCTAGTAATCTCACCACACCTAGAACCGGATACTGCTCCAACCGGCATCATAATTTCTGCCATTCTGGAAGAACTCAACCAACTCGGAAATGAAATTCATGTAGTGACGTCGTTGCCTTGGTACGAGAAACATGAAGTAGAAAAAAATTGGAAAGGAAGAGGTTTACAAAAATTTATTCGAACTGACACTGAGAAGTATGGAAAGGTTACTCGGTGCTACCCATTTCCTTCCTCAAAGAGATCATTGATAAAAAGAGGAATGGGTTTCATCGGGTTCGCTACCTTAACTGCAGTCTCAACTGTGTTTTCTCGAAAGAAATTTGATGCAGTGATCACAATTTCACCACCATTAACCCTTGGATTTGTTGGTTGGATCGCATCACGACGGCATCGTTGTCCGCATATTTTGAACGTTCAAGACATATTCCCCGATGTGGCGATCCAAGTAGGAGCAATAACCTCACCTCAAATAATCAGAATCTTCAAAAAGTTAGAACGCTTCTGTTACAAAAAATCCACTGCTATCTCTGTTCTTTCCGATGATTTAGAGGAAAACGTTAAATCAAAAATGTGGCCTATCGAATCACAAATAGTTGTTATCCCTAATTTTGTAGACATCAGAAAAATAAGACCGTCAAAGCATCAAAATTCTTACCGTTCGGAATTAAATCTAGATAACCAACTAGTGGTCATGTATGCTGGAAACCTGGGGCTTTCTCAATCATTAGAACTTCTGGTTCAAGCAGCTAGGCATCATCAAGACCGAGAAGACATTGCATATGTTATTAACGGAAGCGGGGTAGCGGCTCCCGAATTGATTAAACAAGCACAAAGTCTCCCTAATCTTTTTATAACGGGATTTCAACCAGCGGCTCGCCTCCCAGAAGTTCTGGCTTCTGCAGATATACATGTTGTACTTCTAAAAAAAGGTCTCGGAACAAGCAGCCTTCCTTCAAAAATGTATTCAATATTTGCTGCTGGGCGTCCAGTCATAGCCAGTATTGATTCAGGAACAGAAGTTTCAAAGATACTTTCTGAAAATCAAGCAGGTATCGCTGTTGAACCTGGAGAATTTGAAGAGTTTATTTCAGCAATCGAAAGGTTGGTCAATGACAAGCAGGAGAGAACAGAGATGGGTGCGGCCGGAAGAACGTGGGTAGAAAAGCAACCAACGGCAAGAATGGTTGCAGAAAGCTATATGAATTTGCTTTTAGCTTTGAAATAAGTAGCGCTTGTAACGGACTGAAACATTATTTATACCTGTAACGTTAAACCCTATGGCACGAGGTGAATCAGGTAAAAAAGTAGCACGGGCGGCTCGCGTTGGAGGTACGAGCGGGAGCGGTGAAAGAAGGCCAATTGGATATCCAATAGCTCTTACTTGTGTTTTGATTCTTGGATTATTGTTAGTGGTTTGGTCACGCAACTCGAGAGAAGCCACTTCGGCTCCTCGTGTGGGAGACCATTGGCATTCCGCTTACGACATTTACGTTTGTGAAGATTGGCGAGGGAAAATTGTTAATGAAGCCGACCCCAATGGAATACACACGCACGGCGATGGACTTATGCATATCCACCCTTTCAACTCTGAAGCTTCTGGAAAAAAAGCTGACTTTGGTGAATTCTTCGGATCCTATGGAGGGTCAATAAGTGATTCCTCTATACAGCTTGACACCGGGGAGGTCATTTCTGAAGGGGAAGATTGCAATGGTCAACCCACCGTTCTTAAGGTTGCGCGTTTTGATGCACAAGATCGAGACCGTGAACCTGAAATCATTACAGAAGGAATAGCAAGCATCAGATATTTGAAGAATCTTGAGGCATTCACTATCGCTTTTGTGCCCGAAGATGTTGACCCACCAGCCCCTCGTCCAGAACGTTACACTTTCCTTGAAACCGTTGACCCGCGAGCAATTCAGTCAGAAAACTTGAACGTAGTCACTACTACATCTGAAGGTTAAGGACTGCCGTGAGAGCGGTAGTGCTTGTAGGCGGATTCGGCACTCGACTGCAACCTCTTACACTTGGCACTCCTAAGCAAATGCTGCCAATAGTTGGGAGGCCAATGATTGAGCATGTCGTTGAATATCTATACGGCCATGGAGTTACGGAAGTGATTTTATCTTTAGGTTTCGCCCCCGACGCGTTTCAGTCGGCATACCCTGATGGGCATTGCAGCGGAGTCCCTATCCACTATGCAATAGAACCTGAACCATTAGACACTGCGGGAGCTGTCCGATTTGCTGCAGAGTCAGCAAATATCGATGAAACCTTTCTCGTGCTTAACGGAGATGTTCTAACTGATCTTGATCTGAAAAAATTAGTCTCTTTTCATGAAGAAACTGAAGCAGAGGCCTCGATTCATCTCATACCAGTTGAAGATCCTTCACGATATGGGGTAGTGCCAACAGATGAAAATGGAAGAGTTCTTGGTTTTATCGAAAAACCCACCCAGGGGGAATCTCCTACGAATTGGATCAATGCAGGGACGTATGTTCTTGAACCTTCCATTCTTAAAGAGATTGAACTCGGTAGAAGAGTTTCAATTGAACGAGAACTGTTCCCTAGTTTGGCAGCAGAATCTAAACTTTATGCTTTCCATTCTGAGAATTATTGGATAGACACCGGAACACCCATTACCTACCTCCAAGCGCAGCTGGATTTGCTTGAGGGGGGGATTAGAGGGAGTCTTAATTCTGGGATAGATGCATCGGCGGTTATAGAAGGCGTTGTCGAAAACTCCGTTATCGGAGCGGAAGTCTTGGTCGGGAAAGGAGCAGTAGTTCGTGAGTCGATTCTATTAGCTGGAGCGAAAGTGAATGAAGGTGCTTTTGTTTCAAACTCAATTGTTGGGTTCGATTCTCGGATTGGGGCCAGATCTGAAGTTGTTGGCCTTACAGTCATAGGCCATGGAATAGCAGTAACTGAAGATACCAAACTTGATGGGATGGTATTGTAAAAATATGAAAGAGAGAGCGGCAGTAGTTACTGGTGGTGCAGGATTTATTGGCTCTACGCTGGTAGATCGACTTTTGTCTGATGGCTATTCGGTCACAGTTATTGACGATTTTTCATCTGGGCAGATGGAAAATCTCGAAAATGCTAAAACAGTATTTGGAAGAGATCTAAATATTGAAGAAATTGATGTCTCCTCTTCTTCGGTGAGTCACCTTATTGCAGATGTAGCTCCTGAGATAGTTTTCCATCTGGCAGCTCAAGCAGATGTTCGACGTTCAGTCGAGGATCCGATATTTGACGCAGAAGTGAATGTTTTGGGAACTTTACGAGTTCTTGAAGGGGCTCGCCTTGGTGATTCTAGAAAAGTTATTATGGCAGCAAGTGGGGGGACGCTTTATGGTGAACCGGAGCCAAGCCAGTTGCCGTTTAGTGAGACTTTGCCAGCAAACCCGCTTTCTCCATATGGGGCTTCTAAGTTGGCTGGAGGGCATTACTTATCTGTTTATAAGCATCTTTACGGTATGCAGACTACTGCATTAGCACTTGCTAATGTCTATGGTCCTCGTCAAGATCCCCATGGGGAAGCAGGTGTGGTTGCGATTTTTGCTGGTCGTCTTTTACGAGGAGAGTCATGTACGATTTTCGGGACAGGGGAACAAACTCGGGATTTTGTTTACGTTGATGACGTTGTAGATGCTTTCATTAGTGCTGCTTCAGCGGCAGATTTACAAATATGTAATATTGGCACGGGTTTGGAAACTACCGTGAATGAACTGTACCAAACCATGGCAAGAACAGTTGGTGGGACTCCTGAATTACTGAGAGAGCCGGCTCGATTGGGAGAGCTGGATCGTTCTGCTTTGGACACTTCTCTTGCTAATCAGTTTCTAGGCTGGCATGCAACGACAACTCTGATTGAAGGAATAGATAAGACATTGAAATGGTTTGCAACTGTTGAGAGACGAGAATCCTAGAATAAAGCCAACTATTTTTGTTCTGAACTCTTTATCGTCGGCTTGATCAGAAAGAATGGAGTTGCATGAGAATGGATTTTATTTCGTTGGAGTTATTGATCAAAATTTTTGGATCGACCACAGTAGTCAAGGTTTCTGATGTCGAAGGTAAATAAAGTTGTTCAAGAATATTACGGCGAGAAATTATCTCAATTTGGACCTAATTCAAGAGGTATTGATTGGAGAGATATTGATTCTCATGTATTGAGACATCAAGTAATTTCAGACTTCATTTTTATGGGAAACTTAGTTCTGTCTTAGATCTTGGTTGTGGTCGTTACTTGAGTTATTTACGGGAACAAGGGCTTGAAGAAAACCTACATAGGTGTAGATATTTCTTCGCAGATGATTGAGACGGCGAGACAGATGTATGGGGAAGACAATAATACGGAGTTTCTCGTTGATGACGTCCCGTCCACATCAGCGACAACAGTTGTGGCTAGCGGAATTTTCAACCTTCAATTAGGAATTTCAAAAGAAGATTGGATAGCGTTATCTAAATAAGTCTTCACTTGAGTTTCGGACCAGACTATCACTAACGCTTCCTTCGCCGAACCAACTCTTTTCTGCCCCTCTCACAATTGCTATTGGTACGTTTTCGGCTTTTCCCATAACTAATTCTGCAGCAGCTGCCAGTTCATCCGCTACCGCAACTTCAGTCACTTGAAGCTCTCGACCAAGTGAATCGGTCGTACCACGCAAATCAATTATTGGTTTAATCCCAGCTGATCCGATAGCAACATCTGTGACTCCACGTCTCCATGGCCTACCAAACGTGTCGCTGATTATGACTCCTGTAGTCATTCCATACTTATGCTCCAAAGATGATTGAATACGTTTGGCAGATCGATCAGAATCTAAAGGCAACAGAGCAGCTTGTCCTTCTTCTACATTAGAAAGGTCAATACCTGCATTAGCACAGACAAAGCCATGGTTCGTCTCTGAAATGATTAGGTCACCTCTTCTGCGTAAAATTCTTTTTGATTCTTGTTCTACCAGAGGTTTGTGACCTTCTTTCGGATCAAAAGTGACTAGCCGCCCTTCTGCTTTAGAGACGATTTTTTGAGTAACTACTAGTACATCCCAGTCAGAAGGACGGATATCGTTGTCTTTGCATGCCTCTATGAATAGATCTGCTATGTCATCGCCTGGTCGAATTTGGGGGAGTCCTCTTACAGGAAGAATGCTAATCATGGTTATGACTCTAAAACAGTTTTAGCGAGATTCTTGGAAACTTCAGATGATTTCATGATGGTATCGGTTGAGATGCAACGCATGCCGAGGGATTCAATCGAAGACTCAAATTCACTATCAATGCTGTCTATCACTAGTGTGGAGGCGAAGTCATTGTATAGACGGGCGACTCCGAGGACTGAAGATTCATATCCCATTTCCTTAAGCATGCGATCTGCTGGGCCTTTTAGGGCCGTTCCTCCGACGATAGGGGAGATAGCAATATTTGATTCTCTGCGCTCTTGAACCGCTGCAGAAATACCAGGTACAGCCAAGATTGGGTTAATTGAAACTAAAGGGTTAGAGGGAGCGATAATGAGTTTTTCTGCAGAAACTATTGAATCGAGCACCCCTGGAGCGGGTTTACTTTCTTCAACGTCATGAAAACTTATTTTTGAGATAGGAACTGAGTGCTTTCTTTTCACGAAGTATTCTTGAAAACTTATTTCTTCCTTGCCTTCAACCAGTGTGATATGAGTACTCACTTTTTCATTACTCATAGGAAGTAATTTAATTCTGACTCCCAGTTTTGTTCTTATTTCATCAGTGATTGAATTAAGAGAAGCACCTTGATTCAGACGCCCTGTTCGGTAGAGATGGGTTCCTATGTCTCTATCTCCAAGCCTAAACCAGGTAGAACCTTCAAGGAGTTCAACTGCTTTCATGACTTCCCAAGTATCATCAACAACACCCCATCCTGTTTCGGGATTATCTATTCCTGCGAGAGAGTAGGTGACTGTATCGATATCAGGTGAGATGTGTAACCCGTGTATGAGAGTGTCATCTGCTGTATTGATGATTGCTACTAAGTCATCAGGTGGGTGGATTTGACTAAGACCTTTTAAGAATCGTGCAGCACCGACACCACCAGCCAAAGTAGTTATCATTTGTTTTTTCTGCTTTCTTTATTCAAGATAGACAAGTTTATTTCCTAACTTAGGGATAAATAAGAATAACTTGTTTCCATCTTCATCACGATTTTGTTTCAGGGCTTGGTGCGAGTGACCACGCTGTTAGAAAGGCTAAAGTTCCATAAGCGTGAATACTTCAAGAAACCCAGATCAAATAGACGAGCTTTCTTTAAAAGAAAGAGGAGAAGTTCTTGCTCCACTTGTCAAGTTGATTCTTTTGACTCATAACCCGGGAGACTGGTTAGAAGAAGTACTTTTGGGGATTGCTGCTCAAGATTACCTATCTCTTGATATCACAGTAATTGATACAACACGACGAGAATCTATAGAAAAGCAAGTTAAATCAATACTTCCTGAGAGCAGCATTCTGCATTTAAAAAATTCACCAGGATTTAGCGCCCTTACTCCAAAGAATTTAGATACAGAGAGAAACTGTCTCTTCTATTTTTTCGTCACTGATGATCTTGTGCTTGATGCCACAGCTGTTCGACGTGTTGTCGAATCAGCTTTAGAGATGAACGCAGGAGTTACTGGGCTCAAAGTTGTTGGTGGAGAAAATACAGAGCTTCTTCAAGACGTGGGATCCTCAATAGATCGTTATGGAACCACTGTCGCACGTCATCAATTAAATGAAATAGATCAAGGCCAATATGACGGGAAAAGAGAAGTATTTGCTGCTTCTTCATCTGCATTTCTAGTAAGAAAAGATTTGTTTGAGACTGTCGGTGGATTTGATCCGCTATTAGGTCTAGTAGATGGACATACAGATCTTTGTTGGCGTGCTCGTCTTGTCGGAGCAAACATCGTCTTATCACCTAACGCTGTTGGGCGAAGCACGATCACATCAGAAAGTCAGGGAAGAAGGCGTCGCCGTCGTGTTGACCCCACACGTTTCGGACCACGGCATCGAATACGCATGATCTGGACAAACCGAAAAATTTCACGGGCCATCATGTTGTCTTTTGAATTGCTAATCATCACTGTCCTAGGAACAATATATGGATTAGTGCGTGGAAGATTTCGGCATGTTCTGTCACTTTTGAGCGCCTGGACATGGAACCTACGCCATTTGCGCAGCATTCGTAGTAGGCGTTTATTTATTTTCAATAAAGAACGCTCATTGGATCACGACATTTCAATAGACGCGCCTTCCCATGCTTTCAGAAGAGCGGCTACCGGACGAGATCCAAACCAAAGGACAACAGAATCAAACCTACTCATTAAAATTCAAAATTTCTGGATGGCATTATTTGGCCCAGGAGGACTAGCGCTGATTTTCGGGATTGCAGTTCTAGGGTTTGGATCTCGACACCTCTTAACTCGTGGATTACCTGCAATAGGAAGATTTCAACCAATTCCGGAAAACCCCCTAGATCTCTTTTATTCATGGTGGGAAGGATGGAGACCAACTGCGGGAGGAATGCTCGATAGCGGTGTTGATGCGTTAGCGCTTTTAGGGGGTTTAGGGTGGCTACTCCCGATGAACTCCGAAACTGTCATGGCTATCGCAGTTCTTTCTGCTTTCCCGCTTGGAGCGTTCGGCATCTGGCAGTTAGTTCAACCAATAGGCGGTGGAAGGTCACGGGCAGCAGCTGTAGCAATCTATTTGGCTGTTCCCACTCCCTACCACGCTTTAGGTGAGGGACGGTTTGGGCCGCTCGTCGTTTACGCATCACTTCCCTGGATCATTCATCGCCTCTCCATAGCCCAAGGAGTAGTTCCGTACGGAGAAAAGGGTGGAACTCCAGGACCAGGAGCGGTGATCCGAAGTTTTTGGGCAGATACAACAGCTTTAGGACTGCTCTTGTCGTTAGTCATATTTTTTGAACCACTTATAGTCATTCCAACAGTAATTACATTTATTGCTTTACTAGTTGGTAGTGCTTTAGCAGGGAGTTTCGCGGGGTTACTGCGTCTCGTACTCATAACTATTGGAGCAACAGCAGCATCGGCAATAGTCCATTTCACCATTTTGATAGATCTAATCAATGGCCGCTCCTGGGAGTCATGGGTGCCTAATGACAACTGGACACAAGGCTTGATCAGCCCAGGATCTATATTTCGTTTTGATACCGGACCATTTGGAATTTCCAGTCTCGCTTGGGCGTTTCTAATAATCCCTGCAGTGTCGCTTATTACAACTAATGGTTGGCGGTTAGCGATAGCAATTCGTTCTTGGTTCTTGATCGCAGGTGGATTTGCTGCAGTTTATTTTGTTGACCAAGGATGGTTCACTCGACAGGCTCCAGCAGCGGAATTACTTATTATTCCAGCTGCGGTTGGTGTTGCATTAGCCTCCGCAGCAGGCGTGGCTTCTTTAGGGCAAGAAATTGCAACAAAGTCAAAAAGGCGAAAATATGTGACCGCAGTTCTTTTTGCAGGGGCGCTAGTTTTGGTGATAATTCCCGTTGTATCTGCCTCTTTAGAAGGGCGGTGGGGGCTGCCTGAAAAAGACTTCTCTGACACCGTGCCTTATCTTTTAGGAGAAGAAGATGCAAATGGGGTGCCAATAGAAAGCACTGCTGGAAGAGTTTTGTGGGTAGGAGCTCCAAACTTGTTACCAGCAGCTGGGATTGGATTAGAAGGCGGTATAGCTCTGGCGCTAACAGATGGCTATCCGAATATCGGAGATCAATCGCCTTATGAACCTTCTCAATCGGAAGCGATAGAAGAATTACATGCAGCCTTACTTAGAGCGCTAAATGGAGACATCAGCCGTCTTGGAGAAAGAGTCGGTGTATGGAGTGTCAGCCACATTGTGCTAATGGAAAATTCAGCACCAATCCCTTACGGCGATAACGAGTCTCTTTTGCCAGAGAAATATTTCTTGGCTCTCACCCGGCAATTAGATCTAGAACGAGTAGAAGGTCTCAATCGCTCTTTAGAAATCTTTTCCAATACAGCGGTAGAACCCATTCATGCTGTTGTGCGAGACAGCACTGGCCGCTCGGTCCCATCGGAAGTCAAAAAAACGGGGTATGCCTCTATTGAAGTTCAATCTATTGTTGATGGGTCGTATCGATGGAGATTAAGTCCAGTAGATGAATGGGAATTTTCATCAATCACCGGTGCTTCAAACGAAGTGCAGTTAGGACCTCAAGGAGAACCAACAGTACGAATGGCTTCTGGATCAATAGGGCAGCTTTCTTTAACTGAAACCGACAACAGCTCAGACCGCATGCTCCAGATGATTATCTTGCTAGCGGTACTTCTATTGACAAGTTGGTCTCATTCTGAACGAAAGAAATATCAGTCATGAACGCAGTCCGTCTTCCCGCATTAGTGGTCATTATTGCATTGATAGTTGGAGCTTTTGTATTCCAAGTTAAGACCGAAGAAGAAGTTTCACAGCGCGAGGAACCTCTCGCATATTCTGAACTTTCATTTGGTTTACCAGTGGAAGAAACATCAGGAAATGTTTGGTTTTGCTTAGGTCCAACAAACAAACTCGATGGAGTAAATGATCAAACCATCAATATCACTAATTTAAGTTCAATAGGAACAGAAGGACTTAAGTGGACAATCTCTGATAGCGAAGGAAATGTAGCTGAACGCGCAATACAAGTAGAAGGGAAAAGTCAGTTAGAGATACTCACCAGTCAAGAAAAAGATACCGCTGAATACGTTGGGGTGACTTTAGAAGCTCCTGCCGGAGATATCCTTGTGGACCAGTATTTAGAGGCCTCTGAATACTCTGGATTAGATCGCGGGTTTTGCGGGACGACAACATCTTCATCTTGGGTGGTGCCATGGGGCACTACCGAGCGTCCAGGAGTTAAACAAACGCTCTTGTTGTATAACCCTTTTCAAGCAACCGCAGTCGCAGATTTGCTTTTTGTTGGCGATCAAGGTCTTCGAGAGACTCTTGACTCACAAGGCATAGTCATACCTGGACGTTCAGTAGTGGCTTACGAACTCACAGAGCGGATCCCAGATGCACTTCTGCTTTCTTCTTATATAGAAGTTCGAACAGGACAACTTGTGGTTTCAGGACTTTCTATTGCTGATGGAACTGCTCCCTCAGAAATAAAAGGTTTAAGTATTGTTCCAGGGTCGCCAGAAATCGGAGGTGATTTATTTCTTTCTGGGTCTGATGGTGAACAGACACCAGGAGCAGTAGTGATAGTCAATCCAAGCCAATTAGTTGTTGAAGCAGAATTAGTTGTACGGCCGGGGGACCCTGATTTGTTTGTGGAACCATTTGGTTTCGTCCTTCGTTCTGGGCAAAGGCAAGTAATTGAACTTTCTGATCATCCACGGCTTGAAGGGATTGGAGCATACTCTCTTTACATACGAAGTCTTGACAACTCAAATTTGTCGGCCTCGTACATCCAGCGATTTATTCCTAGCTCCGTATCCGAAGATCCTGAAGGAGCAACGACCACTGGGTTAGATGTTCTACCAGCAGTTGGATATGGGGCAACATATTGGCTAGCAAAGGTTTTAGGTTCTCCAGGGAACCCCGCAAAGTTAACAATCTTTAATCCGAGCCTCAAGAGCATTGCGGCAATAAACCTTTGGACCGAAGACGAAGTAACGTTGCCCGATTCGTTTGAACTTGATCCTGGAGATCGAGCAACGCTTGACCTAGACGCAAGCGTTTTGATAGAAGTTGAATCTTCTTCTCCGGTGATCGTGGTTACTGAGTGGGTGGGGCCAGAAGGTAGGACCAGCGATTACGGCATCTCTTTAGAAGACTCAGTCTCTGCAATTCAGCGCTGAAGTTCTTAATCGCTTCTCTTGCCTGAAAAAGTGAAATCCCCGCAACTAAGCGTGAGAGCCTGGCCACGGGGTTTCGTTGTTATCCCAAAATGGATTAACTCCATCTAGCTTAGGCATATAAAACGCTTCGTGTCTAATTGGGCGACTAGAAATAAAAGAAAAGTTTAGATTTTAGAAAATTTGTACCTTATAAATAAAAACAGGGGTCGCTTCGGTTTTATTCAGAGTTTGATTCACGAAGTTCTGCTAGCGACGACCATAATTGTGAAGAACTTACAGGGCCAAGAA
>MDTG01392982.1_pt1 | contig 14238 bp, 16 predicted proteins | sample 811421 | NCBI WGS metagenome assembly MDTG01 (sample SAMN05326645, study PRJNA326480) | marine metagenome | isolation source: seawater | place: Pacific Ocean: South East | collected 2011
AATTACTTCTCTTCAAATGGATATTAAAATTACAGGTATTACTTTTGAAATCATGGAGCAAGCTCTAAGTCAAGCTAAGGATGGTAGAATTCATATTTTAGGTGAAATGAATAAAGCATTATCATCCTCAAGATCTGATGTAGGAAAGCATACTCCAAAGATGGAGCAGGTGACTGTTGATAAAAAAGATATCGCGGCTGTGATAGGAAAAGGTGGAGCAACAATAAGGGAGATTGTTGAGAAATCTGGGGCAAAAGTTGATGTTAATGATGAAGGTATAGTAACTGTTGCAGCTCCAGATGAGGAGTCAAGAAATAAAGCATTACAAATGATTAAAGATATTACAGCAAAGGCAGAATTAAATAAAATTTACTCCGGAAAAGTAATGAAAATAATGGAATTTGGTGCTTTTGTAAATTTTCTTGGTAAACAAGATGGGCTTGTACATATCTCAGAATTAGCAGACAAAAGAGTTGCGAAAGTTACTGATGTTGTAAAAGAGGGTGATGAGGTTAAGGTAAAAGTAATTGGTTTTGATAGAGGAAAAGTAAAATTATCTATGAAGCAAGCTACTGAATAAAAAAATAAAAAACAGTTTTCCTAAAAAGCTTTTTACTTGTAGAAAATGTGGATTGCTGGGTTGAGTTTTTTTTTAAAATTATTGTAATTTTTTGAATGATAATTTTTAATTTCTTCTAATAATTTTTCTACTTCTTTATTTGATTTTTCGTAGTATTTTTTTGGAATTATTTTATTTATAAAGTTTATTAAATTAACGACAGTAATTACTATATCGTTTCCAGATTTAATTTTATTGAAAAGTTTTAAAAAATTAATAATTAAAATCTTGATTATTTTGAAAAAAAGAAATCTATTATAAAACTGTAAGTATATCAGCTCTTTATATGATGTATTTTCTTTGTTTAAAAAATCTAATTTTACTTCAATTCCTAAAAATTCGTTTAATTTGATCGTATTTTTATCTTTAAAAAATTTTTCAAACTCCACAAATAATACTCTTTGTTGTATATCTAAATAATTTTTAAAGATCTCATTATAATCATATATTCTATAATTGGTATTGTGGTCAGAGTTTTTAGGAACAGTTTTATATAAAATTTCAATGTCAGTATTTATATAATCCTCAAATTTTAAATTTAATTTATTCTTTTTTAATCCTTGAAAAAATCCAGAATAGATGATTGAGCTTGGTTCTCTAAAAAAAATAATGTAACGGACTTCTTTAAATAAATTTTCTAATAACTTGAATCTCTCATTAATATCTTTGTATCCATTAGATTGAGTGCCAAAAAGTCCCTCATCAGAAATAATTATATTTTCTTCTTTAATTGTGTTTATAAAGTTCAGAATTCTTTTTTTTTTGAAATCATCTGGCGATATTAAATAATCTTCTAAACCCATAGTTTTATCCAATTCGAGCGGTGTAAAATATTTATAATTATTATTTTTAATAAATCGAAAATTTTTTTGAATAAAAGTTGAACCAGTTTTTGCAAGTCCTATATGGAGTATAAATTTTTTTTTCCCTGTCATTAAAATTATTTTCAATGATTAATTATATTTCGTGTTAATTTTGTTACATTTTTATGTTGTAAACACTATCATTAGTTTTATCTCTTGGAATAAAAACACCCTCTATTTCATTTTTTTCGATTTCTGGTGATAAAAAGATATTATTATTTTTTAACATAGCAAAAAAAGCATCCTTTTTTTTTGAAATTTTGTATTTTTGCAAACCATCCCGATAATTCATTTCATAATTTAAGAAATTTTTACCGTGGTTTCCTTCTCCAGAATATCTAGCAATAATACCCTCTCTGTAACTATTTTCTGCATCTAAGACGAAACCGGTATGATAAAGAGTTGTATAAAAAATCACCAAATCTCCAGCACCATATTTTACATGCTCACCAATCAAAGATTCTATAAAATTTTTTAAAAAAAGAAATTTTTTTACTTTCCTAAGTCGCAGTTGAATTACTCTTAACATATTCGAAATACTATATTTATATTTTTTTAAATGACTTTTCTTAATTACGTTTAAAGTAGAATTACTATCAGTTAGGTAAACTGCTGAACTTACAACATTATACTTTTCATTTGAATTCCAATCTGGTCCTATTCCAGTTTTTCTACAAGGATTATCCCTATGCCAAGTGGTTGAGGTGATATTAGTTGAGCTTGCCAAAATACCAGCATCATGCATGTAGAATATTTTATCTCCTAATAAGTTTCTTATTACCTTAAGCATCTTTTCATGATTTATGAACTCCCATAATTCATTAATATCAACAGATCTATCAATTTCCTCCTCTTTGATCATTAACCTTTTTTTTTCTATAGCTTTAGAAAAATTTTTGACCTCAGCTTCATTAAAAAATTTTTTTAGATGTATGTAGCCATCTTTTTCAAAATTTAATATTTGTTGTTCGCTTAGCATTTTAAATCTATAATAAATTTTAATATAGTTTTTTTCTTTTTTTTTATCAAGTTACAATAAGGAAGCTTACATTTTATGTAATATTTTTTGGATCTGGCATACCAACTTTATTATACCCTGCGTCTACGTAATGTATTTCACCTGTTACTCCATTAGCTAGTTCGCTTAAAAGATATAATGCTGAATTTCCAACATCGAGAATATCAACATTTCTTTTTAAGAAAGAATGATCCTCATTCCATTTATATAAAAATTTTGCATCCCCTATAGCTGATGCTGCTAAGGTTTTAATTGGACCTGCACTAATAGCGTTGACCCTTATTCCTTTTGCTCCTAAGTCTCTTGCCAAGTATTTCACACTTGCTTCTAATGCCGATTTACATACACCCATTACATTATAATTTGGAATAGCTTTAGTTGACTCGTAAGTTAATGTAAGCATACTTCCGCCTTTATTAATTATTTTTGATGCTTCTTTTGCAACTTCAGTGAATGAAAAGCATGAAATTAACATACTTTTTAAAAAATTTTCTCTTGTAGTATTTAAATACTCTCCTGTTAGTTCAGATTTGTCAGAAAAAGCAACTGCGTGGACTACAAAATCTATTTCACCCCATTTAGATTTTATATCTTCAAAAAGTTTAACTACTTCTCCTTTTTTTTCAACATCACAACTGAAAGTAAATTTTGAATTTACCTTTTCTGCTAGAGGAATAACTCTTTTCTTGAGAGCATCCCCAAGATAAGTAAAGGCAAGATCAGCTCCTGCTTCAGATAGTTTTTGTGATATCCCCCACGCTATAGATCTTTCATTAGCAACTCCCATAATAAGTCCTTTTTTTCCTTTCATCAAACTCATGTTGAGACCTTTTCAAAGATTAAAGCTGCATTAGTTCCACCAAAACCAAAACTATTAGACATAACAGTATTTAATTTTACATTAGTTTCAGTTTTAGCAACAATAGGAAAATTTTTAGCCTCTTCATCTAAATTATTTATATTGGCTGATCCTGTAATGAAATTATTTTTCATCATAATCAAACAATATATGGCTTCATGTACCGACGCTGCTCCAAGAGGATGACCTGATAAAGATTTTGTTGAACTTATTTTTGGTATATTTTCTCCAAATGTTTCTTTAACAGCATTTAATTCAGTTATATCACCAACAGGTGTTGAGGTTCCATGTGTGTTAATATAATCAACCTTATTCTTTGTTGTGGCCATAGCCATTTTCATACATCTAACTGCACCCTCTCCTGATGGTGCAACCATATCATATCCGTCTGAAGTTGCTCCATATCCAGTGAGCTCTGCGTAAATTTTTGCTCCTCTAGCTTTAGCATGATCGTATTCTTCAAGTACAAGAACACCTCCTCCACCTGCAATAACAAAACCGTCCCTTGTTTTATCATAGGCTCTTGAGGCTGTCTCAGGTGTATCATTATATTTTGAGGATAGAGCAGTCATTGCATCAAACATAGCAGTCATTGCCCAATGAAGTTCTTCACTTCCTCCAGCAAAAACAATATCTTGTTTACCCATCTGAATTAGTTCCATAGAATTTCCAATACAGTGTCCGCTAGTGGCACAAGCTGAGCTCATCGTATAATTTGTTCCTTTAATTTTGAAAGGAACTGCTAATGTTGCAGATGCTGTGCTTGCCATAGTTCTAGGCACAATAAATGGCCCCATTAATTTTGGGGTTTTTGCTCTAGTTTTATCCGCTGCCAAAATAACGTTTTCAATTGAAGGTCCACCCGAGCCCATCACAATTCCAGTTTTGAAATTACTCACTTCTTTTTCCTCTAAACCAGAGTCTTTAATAGCTTCATTCATTGCAATAAAATTATAAGCTGAACCGGAACCCATAAATCTAATAGTTTTTCTATCAATATGATCTTCCAATTTAATTTTTGGCCTACCATGCACTTGGCTTTTTAGATTATGTTCTTTATATTCCTGTGCAAAAGATATTCCAGATTTTGAATTCAAAAGAGATTGATGAACTTCTTCCTGATTATTACCAAGGCAAGACACAATTCCCAATCCTGTTATGACTACTCTTCTCATTTTTTAAACAATCCAACTTTCAAACTATCAGCTGAATAAATTTTTTTCCCATCAGCCAAAACAACTCCATTTGCTAGACCTACGGTTGTTCCGCCTGGAGCCATAATTTTTTTCATATCAATTTCATATTTGACTAATTTTACATTTTGTAAAACTTCACCTGTAAATTTTACTGTTCCTACTCCTAAAGCCCTTCCTTTTCCTGGGTTCCCTATCCAGCCCAAAAAAAAACCAACCAATTGCCACATCGCATCAAGCCCTAGACAGCCTGGCATTACAGGATCATCTTTAAAATGACAATCAAAAAACCATAAATTTTTTTTGATATCTAACTCAGCTTTTAAAGAACCTTTTTTAAATGCACCATTATTATCATTAATTTCAGTGATTCTGTCAAACATGAGCATTGGAGGAAGAGGTAATTTTGCATTTCCTGGACCAAAAAGTCCTCCCTTGCCACAGTTGATAAGTTCATCATAAGTATAAGAATTTTTTTTCATAAAATTAAATACCCTTATTACTTGATTTTAAAGGTTTATAATATACTTTTTACAGTTGTTTAGAACAATTATAAATTATAAGGTATTTCAGTTGTGAAATATATTGAAAAACTAAGAAATTCTGGATTAAGACCCACAAAGCAAAGACTTCAAATTTGTGAAGTTTTGTTTGATACAGAAAAAACATTTCATTTTACTGTAAATGATTTAGTAAAAAAAATTAAAAGACAAACAAATAGCAATATTTCTTTGGCTACAGTTTACAATACTATTCATGCATTTGAAAAAAAAGGATATTTAAAGCAAATTCCTATTAATTCTAATCAAACATATTTTGATACAAATATTTCTGATCATCATCATTTCTATGATATGAGAGAAGGAAGATTGATTGATTTAGAAAATTCAGACGTTGGACCCATAAATATAAAAAAAAAGATTAATGGAAAAAAAATAAAATCAGTCGAGGTTTTAGTAAAACTAGAGGATTAATTTTTTTTAGATCTATATTGTTCATCAAAACCAATTGACAGTTTTTTAGAATCATTATAAAGTAGAGATAATTAAGGAGACAATTTATGAGTACTGAAAGTTATAAAAATAAATCATTTAAATTAGAGCAAATGAGTAAATGTCCTTTTACTGGAAAAGGAACAGAAGCAAAATTTTCTGCAGGCAGAGGTCAAACTAACAGAGATTTTTGGCCAAATAGTTTAAATTTAAAAATTCTAAGTCAACATTCCGAGCTATCTAATCCAATGGACAAAAAATTTAATTACTCAAAGGAATTTAAAAAACTTAATTTTAAGGGTCTTAAAAAAGATTTAAAAAAATTAATGACTGACTCACAAGATTGGTGGCCTGCCGACTACGGGCATTATGGTCCTTTATTCATAAGGTTAGCATGGCATGCAGCAGGAACTTACAGAACTGGTGATGGAAGGGGCGGAGCTGGAACAGGTAACCAACGTTTTGCTCCTCTTAATGCTTGGCCGGATAATGTTAATTTAGATAAAGCAAGATTACTTTTATGGCCAATTAAGAAAAAATATGGAAAAAAAATATCCTGGGCTGATTTATTTATTTTAGTTGGAAATGTTGCCTTAGAGACAATGGGTTTTAAAACTTTCGGATTTGGAGCAGGTAGAAAGGATATTTGGGAACCAGAGGATGACATATATTGGGGTTCAGAAAAAGAAATGTTAGGAGTGAATAGATATAGTGGCAAAAGAGATTTAGAACAACCACTTGGAGCTTCACATATGGGTTTGATTTATGTAAATCCGCAAGGTCCTGATGCAAACCCTGATCCACTACTTGCAGCTCACGATATTAGAGAAACATTTGGAAGAATGGCAATGAATGATTACGAAACAGCAGCTTTAGTTGCTGGTGGACACACCTTTGGAAAATCTCATGGGGCTGCACCTGAGTCACATAAAGGTCCTGACCCTGAGGCATCAAAAATTCAAGATCAAGCAACAGGCTGGAACAGTAATTATAAATCTGGAAAAGGTGTAGACACAATAAGCAGTGGTATAGAAGGTGCATGGACTCAAAATCCAATTAAATGGGACATGGGTTATTTAGATTGTTTGTATGGTCATGATTGGGAGCTTACAAAAAGCCCAGCAGGTGCACATCAATGGACACCTAAAAAAAATGGACAAGAAATCAAAATGGTTCCAGATGCACATGAAAAAAATGTGCTTCATCCTCCAATGATGCAAACAACTGATATTTCTTTAAAAGTTGATCCAAGTTATGGTCCTATAACAAAACATTTTCATGAAAATCCTAAAGAATTTCATGATGCATTTGCTAGAGCGTGGTTTAAGTTGACCCATAGAGATATGGGACCAAGAGTATGTTATTTAGGCAATGAGGTTCCAAAAGAAGAATTAATTTGGCAAGACCCGATTGATAAACCAAAATATAAACTTAAAACAAAGGATATAAAGGAATTAAAAGCATTAATTTTAAAATCTAAGATCTCAGTTTCTGATCTTGTGTCGACCGCATGGGCATCTGCCTCGACGTTTAGAGGATCAGATAAGCGTGGAGGTGCAAATGGTGCAAGAATTATGCTGGAGCCACAGAAGAATTGGAAAGTTAATAATCCAAATAAACTTTCGAAAGTTATAAAAGTTTTACAAAATATAAAAACTAAATTCGATACTAAAAAGAAAAATGTGACAATGGCAGATTTAATTGTGCTAGCAGGCAATGTAGGTATTGAGATGGCTGCAAAAAAAGCTGGCCATAAAATTGAGGTACCATTTTCTCCAGGTAGAGGAGACGCAAGACAAAATCAAACAGATATTAGCTCTTTTAGTTTATTGGAACCATTAGCTGACGGATTTAGGAATTATCTAAATGGTAACTCTCATAAAAATGTTTCAGCTGAGGAGAAACTGATAGATAAAGCTCAATTAATGGGTTTGACTGCTCCAGAAATGACAGTTCTTATCGGTGGAATGAGAGTGCTAGACACAAATTATGATAATTCAAAATTAGGTGTTTTTACTTCTAAACCGGGAGTTCTAACAAATGATTATTTTATAAATCTTTTAGACATGGGAACTACATGGAAAGAAACCGATAAAACAGAACAGATTTTTGTTGGTTCAGATAGAAAGACTAAAAAAATTAAATGGAAAGGGACTAGAGTAGACCTTATACTTGGTTCAAATTCACAACTGAGAGCTTTGGCTGAAGTTTATGCAAGTGAAGACTCACAAGCTAAATTTATTAAAGATTTTATATCAGCATGGGTCAAAGTAATGAATGCGGATAGATTTGATTTAAAATTAAATTAACCAATACAAAAAGAAAAAAATAAATATTATGGCAATAGTTAGCTTTGAGGACTTTTATGAAGTTCCAGAATTAAATTTCGATATTCTAAAATTAAAAAAAGATTTAGACAAAATTTTAAAAATTAAAAGATTTGGCACCCCGGGCGTCACTCACTTTGGAGCAATTCCAATAAATCAAATTCCTAACGATAAAAATTCTATAAAAGGTAACAATATTAGAGGTAAATATTGGACTATTGCCGACGATACTGGCAGAGAAGTGTCTAGAGACATTGACATAGAAGAGTATAAATATACGCAATTAGTGCCAGAATTCGAAAATACTTATTTTAAAGAAGTATATGAAATATTGAGTAAAAAATTTAAGTTAGGAAGAGTCAGATTGTTGCTGAAAGAACCAAGGTCAACACTAAGTTGGCATAAAGATCCCGAATGTAGACTTCACATACCAATCATAACAAATAAGGGCTGCTCTATGGTTATAGAAAATGTTGCCAAACATCTTCCTGCAGATGGCAAAGTGTGGATTACTAATAATACTAAATATCATAATTTTTTTAATGGAGGCGAACAACCTAGAATACATTTAGTTGCATGTATTCTTGAAAGTCCTTTTAAAAATTAAATTTTAAAAAAGTAATTTTATCCTTAAATAATCTGCTAATAATAATTATTCGCAAAAAAAATGCGATAATGATTATTATTCTCACGTTTTTTTGTTGAATATTTTTTTTTCATAATTAATTTTTGAATTATGCGGCTAGAAAACTATAATTGTAAAAAATGTGGATTAACTATTTCATCAACTTGCTCAAAATGTGAGAGAGTTGTTGATGTTGAGGTTCTTGATGATGGTTGTATTGTGCAAAAAACAAAGTGTGGGGATTGTGCAAATACTCCAGTTGTTAAAGATATTTGTGCTCAACAAAAGTAATTAAATCTATTATTTGATAAGATGGAATTAACCAACGGCATTTTTAAAGCTGCTGGCAATATATACAAAAATAATAAGGGATCTCTCCTAAGAACAATTGTTTATACAATTGGTCATTTTATAATTGCAATAACAGTTTTGATGATTGTGGCTGACGTATCTTTCGCGGTAGCTTTAACCGATGCTATTGTTGAGCCGATAGCAAATTCAATCTGGTATTTTATTTTAGACAAATGGTGGGCAAGTAAATATAAAAATTAAAATAACTCAATAATTATTTACCCCAGAGATTATCATTTTGAATCCATCCTTTAAAATTTTTCGTTTTAACCTTACACCAATTATCATCACATTTTTTAATTACCAAAACTCTTCCTTTTTTTATCTTTGCTAGAGGTTTAGAAAAAATCGAGGGCTTTTGAAATAAGATCTTGTCTTCGAGAGGGATAAGGGAGTTTATTGGTTTAAGCTGGGATAAGTGGATCCAGCCACTATTATTTTTTAAGTCAATAATTCTTCTCCAATTTTCTTTTTTATCTATTTGTTTGATTGGTAAATTGATTTTCTTATAGACAAATTTTATGGGAGAATCAAAACTTGGACCATATCTAACATTTACTTTTTCTTTTTTCAGAGACAGAAACTCTTCGGCAGAAATACTATTAGAAATTAATACAACAAAAAAAATTATAATAATTTTAATAAAACTTATTTGCACAAACAGTCTTTTAATTTAGTTAATTTCACTTTTCTGAAGTTTAAATTAAGTAAGTCGAAAATTAAAATTTGACCATTTAAATTTTTTCCAATATTTAAAATTTGTTTTAAAATTTCATTAGCTTGAATTATTCCAATTGTTCCTGCAACTGTACCCAAGACCCCCTCATATTCACAATTTAAGATGTCATCAGAAACATTATTTTCTTGAAAAAAACACCTTAAACAAGGATTTTTTTTATTTTTAAAATCAAATGAAAAAATATGACCATCAAATTTGCTAATTGCACCAGTGACTAAAATTTTTTTAAATCTTAAACAAAAATCGTTTATTAAAAACTTTGTTTTAAAATTATCAGATCCATCAATTACATAATCATAAGAGTCTATTATTTTATTAAAATTATTTTTATTTAATCTTATTGAGTAACATTTTACTTGTGTATTCTTATTTATTTTTTTTAATTTACTTTCAGCTACTTTTACTTTTAGTTTTTTTAAATCTCCAATATCATATAGACTTTGTCTATGAATATTAGACAATTCAACTTTATCAGAGTCTACTAATCCTAACTTTCCAATACCGGCCCGAGTTAAATATTCTGCTACAGGACATCCTAATCCTCCCATACCCACAATTAATACTTTGGAGTTAATAATTTTTTTTTGGCCTAAAGAGCCAATATTTTTTAGTATAATTTGCCGTGAAAATCTTTCAATTTGACTTTTGCTTAGTTTCAAATTCATTTGCCTGTCGAGCCAAAACCGTCCTCACCCCGAATTGTCACTGGTAAATCTTTAGTTTCTTCTAACTCTATTTTATGAATTGGCACTAAAATCATTTGAGCGATTCTATCTCCATTATTAATTTTAAAATCATTAGTTCCGTGATTGAAAATGATTATTTTTATTTCACCGCGGTAATCACTATCAATTGTTCCTGGTGTATTAAGTATGGTTATATTATTTTTAGCGGCTAAACCTGATCTTGGCCTTATCTGAATTTCATAATTTTCAGAGAATGCAATAGATAATCCTGTTGGAATGAGACATGAAGTATTAGATTTTATGATTATCTCTTCATCAATAAATGCCATAAGATCCATTCCCGAAGCTCCACTTGTTTTATATGAAGGCAATTTGACAGCTGGATTTAATTTTTTTATTAGTACTTTTACCATTAATTAATTTGGTCGATAATTCTATCTACGATTTCTTCTGATATATCTGATTTTTTTCTGAATGAAATTTTTTCTTTTTTAGTTTTATAATTTTTATAAAAAATAGTAACTTCATTATAGTCTGAGTCAAAACCAATGCTCTTTTTTGACACATCGTTAGCTATTATCCAGTCACAATTTTTTTTTTCTAATTTTGAAAAAGCATTTTTTTCTAAATCGTTAGTTTCTGCTGCAAAACCTATGACTAATTTTGGTCTCATTGAATTATGATTTGAGACATAGTTTAATATATCAATATTTTTTTCTAGTTTCATATTGAAACTATCTTTTCTTTTAACTTTATTTTGATTAACTTTATTTATTTTAAAATCAGCTACGGCAGCAGAAAATATAGCGATATCTGTTGGCAAGCATCGTTGAGTAGCTTTAAACATTTCATTAGCTGTTTCAACTTTAATAAGATTAATTCTACTATCTGTATCTAGATTTGTAGGGCCAGATATTAAGGTTGTATCAAAACCTCTTTTTAATAATGATTTTGCAATTTCATAACCTTGCTTGCCACTAGATTTGTTAGTTAAATATCTTACTGGATCAATATATTCATTTGTTGGGCCAGCTGTAACTAATGCTTTAATATTTTTAAGTTTAGTTTTCTGTGATAAGTATTCTTTAATTTCATTAAAAATATCAATAGTATCTGACATTTTGCCCTCACCATATTCGCCACAAGCCATATCGCCTATTTGAGGACCAATAATTTTATACCCATAATATTTTAATTTTTCTAAATTCTCTTTAGTAGATTTGTGTTCCCACATTCTTACATTCATTGCTGGAGCTAAAAAAATTTGTTTATTTGATGCGAGAATAACTGTTGAAGCCAAATCTTCAGAAGACCCATGACTAAGTTTTGATATCGTATTTGCCGTAGCAGGAGCAACAATAATTACATCTGCCCATCTGGATAAAGCGATATGATCCATTTCTGACTCATTTTCAACATTAAATAGATCATCGTATACTTTGCCTTGTGATAAAGATGATATAGAAAGTGGTGTAATAAATTCCTTTGCGCTTTGGGTTAAAATAGTTTTAATTTCAGCATTATTTTTTTTAAATAATCTAATTACCTCAAGACTTTTATATGCTGAAATTCCTCCACTTATAATAAATAATATTTTTTTGTTTGTTAAATCTTGCATCGGCTAAATTAAAATACTAATAGACCGAAAATTACAAGGATTAAAATACCAATAATTGACTGGTTTCTAAAAGCTGTCATTTCTATTTTTTTTGTATTTAATGCTGTGTAGGAATTGGAGTTTTGAGGAATTTGTCCACTAGCTAAAAAAGTGAGAGCTTGATTTGCTTTATCCATAATTTCAGGAAATTCAGGTAATCTTTTTAGAACTTCTGATGTATTTTGGAGTGTTTCGTTAATTGTTGTCATTGGATTTTTTGTTTCTTTAAGCCAGTTTTCCAGAACTGGCCTAGATGTTGACCAAATATTTGTATTAGGATTCAATTTTCTTGCAACACCTTCTACTACAACCATTGTTTTCTGTAACATTAAAAGTTGAGGTTGCGTTTGCATATTAAATTTTTCAGTGACATCAAATAATTGTTTTAATAACTTACCACCTGAAATATCCTTGACGGCTTGACCAAAAATTGGCTCACCAATTGATCTTAAAGCTTGGGCTAAATCATCAATAGGCACATTTTTTGGAACTAATCCGGCAATTAAATGCACTTCAGCAACTTTATGATAATCTCTTTCGATAAAACCAAATAAAATTTCAGCTAAAAATCTTTTACTCATTTTATCAAGTCGTCCCATAATACCAAAATCAATTGGGACAATGTGGCCATTTTTATCTATAAAGATGTTTCCTTGGTGCATGTCAGCATGAAAAAAACCATCTCTAACAGCATGTCTTAAAAAATTTTGAATTATATCTTCAGCAATTTTTTCAGTATTAAGATTTCTTTTCTTAAGCTCCTCTGTTTCCCTTATAGATACTCCATCAACCCAATCTAATGTCATTACATTTTCACAAGTAAAATTCCAATAAATTTTTGGGACTCTAAAGCCAACATCATTTTTTGTGTTTTCAGCATACTCATTTGCAGCAGCAGCCTCAAACCTAAGATCCATCTCTAGATTAGTTATTTCTTTTAATAAGAAAACAATTTCAACTAACTTAAGCCTTTTTGTTTTTTTTATAAAAGACTCAACTAAAAAGGCAAAAAGCATCATTGCATCAATTTCATCGTTGAATATCTTTTTTATATCGGGTCTTAAAATTTTAATCGCTACATCTTTAATTGTTCCTTCATCATTAATTTGAGCTTTATGTACCTGAGCGATAGAAGCCGCAGCCACAGGTTCACTTAAATTAATAATAGAGTCATAAGTTATATCACCTAGATCATTTTTTATTATCTCTTTGGCTTGTAATAATGAAAATGGTGGAAGCTTATCTTGAAGATTCTCTAATTTTTTTGATAGTTCATCACCGATGATATCAGGTCTTGTTGCAAGAAATTGTCCAAGCTTGATAAAAGTAGTCCCCATAGACTCCAAAGAGCTAGATAAACGTTCACCCTCATCTTTTGTTACATCTATCTCTTTTTTTGATGAGAATGAGAATGATAAAATACTAAATAAAATCTTTATAGCCAAAGGTGGTTTGTGAAATTTTGAAGTGATGTTTAATATATCAGATTTAGCTATTTTTCTGCCAAGCTTAAATAGTGTAATTATTTTTTTAATCATCAAACTTTCCATCCTGTATGTATGGAGACAATTCCACCAGATAAATTTCTATATGAACATTTCTTAAAGTCATTTTTTTCCATTAATTCAATTAATTCATCTTGACTTACAAAATTTTCAATACTTTTTACCAAATATTCATAAGGTTCTTTATCACCTATTACTAATTTACCAAGTGATGGAATAATTTTTGAATAATTTTTGTATAAAAAATCAAGACCCGAATTTTGAATTTTTGAAAACTCTAAACAAAAATAACGGCCACCTGGTTTGAGAACCCTGTAGGCTTCCTTTAAAGCTTTATCTAAATTTTTTGTATTTCTTAATCCAAAACTAATTGTATAAAAATCGAATGAATAATCAGTTATTGGTAGTTTCTCTGCTGATGCTATAATCCAATTTAAATTTTTAAAACTCTTTAATTTTTCTTTTCCTTTTTTAATCATAAACTTATTCGGGTCGACACAAGTTATTTGAGATTTTGGGCCAACTTGATCTAAAAAAATTTTTGCTATGTCTCCGGTCCCACAAGCTACATCTAACAATTTTTGGTTATTCGAGGGATTCATCATATTCAGAAGAGATTTTTTCCACAGTCGATGAATACCTAATGACATAAAATCATTCATTAAATCGTATTTATCGTAGACTTGATCAAAGACACCTTCTACAAGCCCTTTTTTTCTTTGCAGATATTGTTCCATAAAAATAAATATATATATTGAATATAGTATTAAATGCCAGAATTACCAGAAGTAGAAGTTGTAAGAC
>MDTG01043477.1_pt1 | contig 14237 bp, 12 predicted proteins | sample 811421 | NCBI WGS metagenome assembly MDTG01 (sample SAMN05326645, study PRJNA326480) | marine metagenome | isolation source: seawater | place: Pacific Ocean: South East | collected 2011
TGCTCTTGTAATTCTTGGAAGTAATTCAAGTGAAAAAGTGTTTATTTTTTTTTTAACTAAATTATCTAATTTATTCTTATTGTCATACGGGTTTAGAACCCCAATAAATGTTTGATTTTCTTTCAATATAGAACTTTTATCATCATCTAATAAACCTAACTGAACAATAACATCTGCATTTTTTATGATTTCATTATCATCTTTTATAATTGATGCTCCTAACTCTTTATATTCCTCATCCATAATTCCAAGGTGACTTCCATAATTTTCAGATAAAGAAACTTCAAGACCAAGTGATAAATATTTTTTTGCAATCTCTGGAGTAATTGCTATTCTTTTTTCGATTTCTTGATTTTCTAAAACTGAAGCAATTTTCATAAGTAAAACCTATAATAAGAATATCGCCATTAAAACCAAAACCATTATTACCGCGACAGTTCCCCACAACACAAATTTTGTAAAATTATTCCAAGTGTTTTTATGGTTTTCATTATCCATAAAAATTATTTCTGTCTTGCTTTGAATTTTGGATTTGTTTTATTAATTACGTAAACTCTACCTCTTCTTCTAACTAATTTTGAATTTAAGTCTCGTTTTTTTATAGATTTTAAAGAGCTTTTTATTTTCATAATTTTAATTAAATGCCGGCAACGTCCTACTCTTCCATGCCTTAAGGCAAAGTACCATTGGCGCTGAAGGGCTTGACTTCCGAGTTCGGTATGGGTTCGGGTATAACACCTACGCAATAATCACCGGCGATATTGTTATACCTAATAAATTTATATTGTAAACAAGCAAATATATTAAATATTTAAGTATTTTTAAGTATATCTCTTAAATAATCATCAAGATTAATTTTACCAAATAATTGGTATACCTTTTTAGATAAACTCATTTTACTTAAAGCAGAAGCATATCTCTCACCCGGTCTTGGAGGTAGAAATTTAATTTTTGAGTTAAACATTTTTGCAACTTGTAAAATACTAAAGCTTTTTTTATGAGAGATACTGTAATGTCTACATTTATTTTTTTTCCATGCAAAATAGCAAGCCTCAACAGTGTCATTTACATGTGTAAATCTTCTTGATTGAGTCCCAGGTTTTACAACAGTAATAGGATTTTTTTTTTTAAATTGATCATAAAAAATTCCTATTACAGTTGCCATTGCACCAGAGCTAATTTGTCTTGGTCCATATACATTATAAAAATAAATAATTTCAAATTTGAAATTAAACCACTTTTTCAAATTTTCTAACATTTCTATATTTTTAGCTTTTGAAAATGCATATGGTGAAAGATTTTTATCTAAACCATTATTGCCTATACTCGCCGATGTTGCTGAATAAATTAATTTAATTTTATTTTGTAAACAAAAGTTAAAAATAGCATTAGTTCCAACCAAATTTGAATTAATGCATTTATCCATCATTAAAAAGCTTTGATAAATTCTTGAAAATTCTCCAAAGTGAAATAAAGAATGTATTTTCTTATTATATTTTTTAAGTGTTTTAGAAATATTTTTTGTATCACATTTCAAATAAATTACTTTTTGATTTTTTATGTGATTTTTTTTACTACCTGTTGAGTAGTTGTCTAAACTTATAATCTTAAAATTTGTTTTTTTTAGAAGTAATTCAATTAAATTAGATCCTATAAAACCAGCTCCACCAGTAACAACTATAATTTTTTTCATCTTATATTGTTTAGTTATGTTTTAAAAAATCTTGATAAGTTCTTTTAATTGCTTCTTTTAAATTAATTTTTGATTTCCATCCATACTTATTAGCTATTTTAATATCTAAAACTTTTCTAGGAGTCCCATTTGGTTTTGAACGATCATATTTAATCTTAATCTTGTTATTAGGAATAATTTCATTTAATATTAATTTTGCATAATCTTTTATGGTATAATCTTTACCAGTACCAATATTGATTATTGTTTCTTTAAATTTTTTTTTCATAAAAAAAATACATGCATCAGCTAAATCGTCAACAAAAATAACTTCTCTTTTAGCTTCTCCATTCCCCCATAGAACTATTTGTTTTTTTTTTCTTATTTTAAGATTATGTGCTTTTTTAATTAAGGCAGGAAAAAAATGTGAATTTAAATTATTATAATTATCATTTGGCCCAAATGTATTCGTCGGCATTAAACATTTATAATTAGTTTTATATTGTAAATTGTAACTTTCACACATTTTAATTCCCGCTATTTTAGCTATTGCATAAGCATCATTAGTTTTCTCAAGACTGCCTGATAAAAGGTACTTTTCTTTAATTGGTTGTTTACAGAGTTTGGGATAAACGCAGCTAGAGCCAAGAAATATCAAATTTTTAATTCCAGTCAAATATGCAGAATGTATCAAGTTTGTTTGGATAGATATATTTTCAAAAATAAACTCAGCTCTATATTTATCATTTGAATAAATACCACCAACTTTTGCAGCAGCTATAAAAATAAAATCGGGTTTATTTTTTTTTAAAAAATTCAAAACTTGTTTCTGATTTTTTAAATCTAATTGTTTTTTTGATTTATAGATTAGATTTTTATATCCTTTAGACTTAAGCCGTCTAAGAATTGAACTTCCAACAAGACCTTTATGTCCAGCAATATAAATTTTTGATTTATAATTAATCATTCCTTAATTTTAAAAACTCAGAATTCACCATTTCTTTTACAAGCATTTTTAAATTAATTTTAGGTTTCCAATTAAGTTCTTTTTTTGCCTTTGAAGCATTTCCCAATAATGTATCTACTTCTAAAGGTCTAAAATACTCTTTATGAGTTTCAATAATACAATTACCTTTTAAATCAAAACATTTTGCGTTTACACCTTTGCCTTTCCAATAATATGGAATTTTTAACTCTTTTAAAGTTAAGTTAATAAATTGCTTAACTGTGTGTTGTTTGCCAGTTGCTATAACATAATCCGATGGAGTTTTTTTTTGCAGCATTTTCCACATTGCTTCTACGTAATCTTTTGCATGCCCCCAATCACGCTTAGCATCTAAATTACCCAAATAAAGTTTTTTTTTAATCCAAGTTTGATTTTACAAAGTCCAATAATAATTTTCCTAGTAACAAATGTTTCCCCTCTAACTGGACTTTCATGATTAAATAAAATTCCGTTACAAGCAAATATATTGTAAGTTTCACGATAATTTACTGTGACCCAATGAGCATAAACTTTTGCAACTCCATAGGGGCTTCTTGGATAAAATGGTGTTTTTTCAGTTTGTGGTATCTCTTGAACTTTTCCAAACATTTCCGAAGTCCCTGCCTGATAAAATTTTGTTGTTTTCTGAAGTTTGTGAAATTTAATAGCCTCTAAGATTCTAAGTGCACCAATAGCATCAGCATTAGCTGTATACTCAGGAACTTCAAAGGAAACTGCAACATGAGATTGGGCGGCTAAATTGTAAATTTCACTTGGCTTTATATCTCTTATTAATTTTGAAACAGACAAAGAGTCGGTAATATCTCCGTAATGCAAAATAAGTTTTCTATTCTTTGATTGAGGCTCTTGATATAAAAAATCGATTCGTTCAGTGTTAATTGATGATGATCTCCTTTTAACACCATGGACAGTATAACCTTTATTTATTAAAAGTTCGGCAAGATAGGAGCCATCTTGACCTGTTACACCAAAGATTAAAGCTATTTTTTTTTTCATATAATTTTAGTTTAACAATTCATAACATAATTTTAGTAAAATTTTATTAAATTGGTAATTTTATTTGTTTTATTTTTCGTAATATTTTTAAAATAATATAATAATATTTATATCTTATGTTATACAATTTAAATACACTAAAAACCTCATAATTTGATATCAAGATATTTTTTATTGATTTTGTACTAACGCCTCCAGTTCTCATATTTATAAAGTTTTTATTCAAATATTTTGCTTTTACTTTATACATGCCAAAAACTCTCAACATTAATTCAAAGTCTGAAGCAATTTTAAGACTAATTTTATAATTACGATGTTTTTTATAAATCTTTTTCTTTAAAAATAAAGATGTATGAGGCGGATGTTCTCCTCTTAAAAAATCTTTATAATCTAATTGTCTGGAATTAAATATTCTTTTTGTAATTTTTGTATTATTTCTATCTACAAATGTAACATTAGAATAAACTGCATCTAATTCATTATTGTTTTTAAATGTATTGTTAATTAATTTTAAAGTATTCTTGTTTACTAAATAATCGTCAGAATGTAATAGTGCAATATAACTTTTGTTTGCTTTTTTAATCCCATAATTTATTGCTTGATATATAGATGATTTTTTTTTTACAAATAATTTAATATATTTATTTTTTTTTTTAAAATTTTTAATTATTTGAACTGTGTTATCTGTTGAGCCGCCATCAATTATTAAATGTTCAATTTTTTTTTTATCAAAATTTTGATTTTTTAAAGAATTTAAGCATGACAATATAAATTTTTCATTATTTAAAACTGTTGTAATTATTGAAAATGACATTACCAACTATATTTTTTTTATTTTGAAAATAAACTGTATTTGAATATTGAATATATAGCTCTAAACGCATCTTTCAAACCAATCTTCTTGCCTTCATTATACGACCTACCCGCATATGAGATTGGAACCTCATAAAATATAAAATTTTTCTTTGCTAATTTTATTGTAATTTCAGGCTCTATTCCAAAAGATTTTTCCTCAAGCTTTAAAACTGAAATCACCTCTTTTTTGAAACATTTATAACCAGTTTCCATATCAGTCATATTTAAATTTGTGAAAACATTACAAATAAATGTTAGAGTTTTATTGGCAATGTAGTGCCAAAATAAATGAATCCTTGTATATTCGTTATTGCCTATAAATCTAGAACCGTAAACTACTTCAGCATTGGTTTCTATAAATGGTTTAATCAAAAATTTAAAATCTTTAGGATTATATTCTAAATCAGCATCTTGTATTATGACAACATCGTTTAATTCATTTTCTAATGCTGTTTGAATAGCTTTTCCTTTCCCAAAATTTTTTTCATGAAATTTGACTAATATATTTTCTTTTTCTATTTTTGATAAATATTCCTTTGTTCCATCTGTTGAGCCATCGTCGACTATTATAATTCTATCCTCATCTGAAATATTTTCATTAACTCTTTTTATGATCTCTGCAATTGTATTAATTTCATTAAAACAAGGAATTATAATAGTTTTAGTAATCATATAATAAAATTTATATTTTTCATTGATTGAAATATTAGTCTATAAAGAAATTGATTTGTATCATTATTAATATTTATTGATAATTAGGTAAAATATGAATTTTTACTTCATTATAAACAATTTTTTTTATATTTATTTTATTTTTGTGGTTGGTTTTTTGGTCAACAAAAAGATTATTAAGTTAGAACTTGATAAAAACTTGACAATTATTTTTGGAATTATTTATGCCTCATTAATTGGATTATTAATTAATTTTTTCTTTCCCCTTTCAAATTTAGTTAATACAACTTTTTTTACATCTACCATTATAATTTCATTTTTTTACTATAAAGAAATTTTAAATAATAAAAATATTAAATTATTTTTCATTATTGGATTAATAAATATTCTTCTCTTACTTGGAGCACATCATAATCGACCAGATGCTTTAGTATATCATTTACCTTATATAGCAACATTAAATGAGGAAAAAATAATCTTTGGACTAAATAACATTAATTATAGATTTGGACATACAGGAATAATTCAATACCTATCGGCAATTTCTTATAATTATTTTTTTGGAATTAATGGTATATCACTATATCTTCCTCTTGCTTTTTCATCCTTACTTTATTTTTTTTATGAGGAAATAAAAAAAAATAAAAATAATATTTTATGTATAGTATCAGTTTTTTTTATTTGTATAATTTTACTTAAATTTCATCGTGTAAGTGAATATGGAAATGATTATTGGTCTCACTTTTATCTTATTTTAAGTTTTTATTTAGTATTTAAATCTATTCAAAATAATCAATTACAATTTGAGGAATTTTTTCAAATATCCTTATTACTATTTTTTGCTTTTTTAAATAAAATTTTTTTCATCATAGGAGGAATTTTTTTATTTTATATTTTGATTAAATTTAATAAAAAAAATTATTTATTTAATAAAAAAATATTTTTTATTTTATTTTTTTTAATAATTTTCTTTACAAAAAATATAATTAATACTGGGTGTATAATTTACCCTCTAGATCAAACATGTTTTAATAAATTAAGCTGGACAGCAAAAGTTGATAATTATGGAAATGCCAAAAAAGTTGCCGTTGACTCAGAGGCTTGGTCTAAAGATTGGCTAAATTTTTTTAAAAAAAATGAAAAAAAAATTACACAAGAAGATTATATATCAAACTTTAATTGGATTAATACTTGGGGAAAAAATCATTTATTATTAATTATAAAAAAATTGATACCTGTGACTACTGCCATTTTGTTAATGTTTTTTCTCTTAAGAAGAAATAATCAATTAGAAAAAAGTTTTGATAAATTTTTATTTTGGATTTCTCTATTATTACTTTTAATATGGTTTTTAAAATTTCCTTTATTAAGATTTGGTCTTTCTATAATTTTAATAACAATATCATGTATATTTTTTATTATTATACAAAATTTTAAATTAACAATTTTAAGTAAAAAAAATATTTATTTTCTGGTAATTTGTTGTTGTTTAATTGCTTCATTACAAAATTTGAAAAAAATTGTTAAGAACAATGATCAAATGATTCCATATTTATACAACGATCAAAATCATATTAAAATTTATGATAAAAATAATTTTGTTATGCACCTTAATAATCAAAATTATTGCGGTTTAACACCCCTATGTAGCAATTATAATAATTCAAAAAATATAGTTATTGATAAATTTTTGAATTATAAATTTTATAAGATTAAGTAGTTATTTCACTTTTTCTAAAATGAATTATTAGAGTTGCGTATGATATGATTGTGCCGATGGCAATTAATATAAAAAAATCTATAAAAAAATAATAAACAATCAAAGGTAATGTATAAAGAAGATTTATAATTAATATTGTTTTGTATAATTTTAATTTTCTAATAATTATATGATGAATATGTTCAAGATCTCCTAACATTGGATTTTTTTTAGACCTTACTCTTTCAAAGAAAAGACGTAAAAAATCTAAAAAAGGTATTAATAAAATTAAAAATACTTGTTCTGCATTAATTTTATAGTGATTATAATTTAAAATTATAAAAACTGAAATTATAAAAGACAATAGATATACTCCAGAATCGCCCAAGAAAATCCTTTGAAATTTATTTAAATAAATTATGAAACAAAGTGGCAAAATAACAGTTAATATGGTCAAGGATTTTGAAAATAAAAACAAATAAACACAAATAAAAATTATATAAAGTGACAGTTGAAAATCAATTCCATCAAAAAAATTAAAGATTTGAATTAACAAAATTATTGAGATTAAAGTAAAAAAAATGGTGAAATTTTTGTTTATTAATAATATATCTAAACTCTCAAAATATATTTGATTAATTCTAAAGTCGTCTAAAAAATATATAAGAATAGAAATATTCAAGAATAATAAAGTTAATCTTAATAATGGTTTTAAGTTAAATTTATCATCAAATAAACCAATTAAAAAAAAAATAGTAGCAGTTGAAAAAAATAAAATCTTATTTTGGTTAATTAATTCATATTCATAAAATAATTCAAAAGAAAATATAAAATCAAAGATAAAGATTATTGATAAATTGATGTATATGAATATTCCACCTATTGGAAAACTTACAAGTTTATGAATTTTATTTTTTTTTTTAGGATAATCATAAATATCAAACTTATTTTTATATCTTGAAAAAAAAACAGCTAGGAGACAATTTAAAAATATGTATAAAAAAAATATATTAAACATTTTTTATATTATTTCTTAAATAAAAGAAAAATCCCAGAGCAAATAATGTATTTATATTATACCAATTATTAAAGATATTTCCTGTTGGCGCTAGAGGAAAAAAAGATATTAGTAATAAGGTAGAAACTATAAAATGTGATTTAATTTGATTATTGATTATATTTTTTTTCAAATTAAAAAAGGAATTAAAAAATATTATAAATAATTTTGAATAAAAATATGTTATAATTATAAAACCAAGAATTCCAACTTCTGACAAAAATTGTATATAAAGGTTATGGGGATGAGTTGAGCAACCTTTTTGGCTCGATTTTTCTTGTATAATTTTTTTGCACTCATATCTAAAAGTGTTTGCACCAGAGCCAATTATTAAATTTCGTTTAAAAATTTCAAATGATATTAAAAAATGATCTCTATGAGCTGGTAAAAATTTTCCATCGCCAATAATTGATGTTTCCTTTAAAGGATTAATTAGCATTTTTTCTATATACTTTTTTTGACCTGATGTTTTATAAATTCCTAATGACAACAAAAATATAAAAGTAGTAAATAATATTATAATTTTTTTTTTGTTAATAGATTTAAAAAAAAATAAAACAATAATAATTAGACTTAATGTATATAATATGAATGAAGTTCTCTCTCCACTAAAGAATATTACAAACCAAGAAGATAAAACAATAATAATTGAAAATTCTGTAAATTTATTCTTATAAATACTTAAAGCAAGGAGTAACAGCGAGAATTTTGCTAAATAACTACCTATCTTAAGGTCCCCAAAAAAAAATGAAGTTGGTCTAAAAATAAATGCTTCTACTAATTCATAGCCAAGCATATTTTTTCCGGTCATTAACTGTAATATAGAGTCAAAATTAAGCACAGATAATGTCAGTCCAAGAAAAATAATTTGATAATCTAAGAATTTCTGATTTTTTTCAGAAATATAAAAATATACTAAAGCAAATAAAATAAATCTTATATGAAAAATAGAGGATTTAAGTGAAGTAACCACATAATCACTTAATATCGAACTCAATACTGCTATCAATATTAATCCCAAATAAATTAATAAGTCATTTTTTTTTAAATAATCTTTTATAAAATTAATAAAATTTTTATCGAACAAATAATATAAACATGTCAAAACTAAAATTAAATCAGGTAAGAATGGTCCTGAAATTAAAAGCGTAGGAATTAATAATGGAAGAAAAAAAAATATATTCCTAATACTAATTGTTTTCATCTAAATTTATTATTTCTTTAATTTTTGATAAGCCTTCATCTATTGAATATTTTGGTTTAAAACCCATGTATTGGTAAATTTTTTTCATACTTGCTCGTGCAATCTTAACATCACCTTTTCTACTTTTTTTTAAAAGTATTTTAGTATGTTTATTACCAAAAACTTTTTTAAATTTAGTCGCAAGTTTTTTAATACTAATTTTTTTTCCACCACTGATATTAAATACTTCATGATCTTTTTTAATTTTATAAAAACAAGCCAATAAAATTGATCTTACAGCATCATCTATATAGCAAAACTCTCTAATACTACTTCCAAAGACTTTGATTGAATTATTTTTTTCTATTGAATTTATCCAAGAAGGAATAACAGCTGAATATTTTTTATCATTCTTCTGATTGTGTCCATAGATATTAAAAAATCTCAATCCTATTATTTTCATCTCTTTACTAGCATATATGTCTGCGTGATACTCATTTACTTTTTTTGAAACAGCGTAGGGTGAGATTGGATTTAATTTTTGATCTTCTTTTTTTGTTTTTTTAGTTGTATTGCCATAAACAGAACTTGAGGATGCATATACAACTTTTTTGATTTTTAATTTTTTACATAATAATATAATATTAATAAATGATAAAATATTATTCTTTGATACTTCACTTGGATAATCAAATGATCTTGGAACTGAATTTAGTGCAGCGAAATGTATACAAAAATCTATTTTGTTTTTAAAATCAAATTTTTTCTCTAAATTAAATTTATAAAATTTAAAATTTTTATGTTTTTTTAAATTTCTAAGATTATTTAGACTACTAGTTTTTAAATTATCTATTCCTATTACAACTTGATTATTTTTTAGAAGAAAATCTGCAGTGTTAGAACCAATGAAACCTGCAACACCTGTAATAAGCCATATACGTTTTTTGTTTAGTCTTTTTAAATAATTCATATTAAATATGTTTAATATTTTTAATTTTCATATTCTCTATAAAAAAAATAATTTTCCATAACAAGATAATCCATATTTGTTCTAGTATAGCAATCCAGTGCCTCTTGAGGAGTGCACACTATAGGTTCATTCTCATTAAATGAGGTATTTAACAAGATTGGAATGTCAGTTTTTTCATAAAATTTTTCTATAAGATTATAATACCTAAGATTATCGTTTTTATTCACAGTTTGAATTCTACATGTACCGTCGTTATGAACTATAGAAGGTATAAGTTTTTTCTTATGATCATAAACTTCATAAACTTTTGACATAAATGGAGAAAATTCCTTAATTGGACAATCAAACCAGTCATTCTTTTTATGTTCAAGAACTGAGCCAGCAAAAGGTCTAAATTTTTCTCTTAATTTTATTTTTTCATTTAATACAGATCTAGCATCTGCCATGTTTGGATTACAAATAATTGATCTATTTCCAAGAGCACGTGGACCAAACTCCATGCCGCCTGAAAACCAACCAATAATTTTGTTTTCAATTAATTTTTCAACTGTTTTTTCAATTAATTCTTTCTCTTCAAGAAACATATATTTAATTTTTTTTTGATCCAAGATCTTGTTATTTTGAATTAAAAAATTTTTAATTTCTTTATTTTCAAAGGATGAACCTGAAAGACCATTAAAATTATATTGTGAATATTTAGAAGCATGTATTGCGGCTCCTATTGCCCCACCTGAGTCTCCAGGCGATGAGCAAATATAAATTTTTTCAAATATTTTACTATTTGAAATTTTCCCATTAGCCAGTGAATTATTTATACATCCACCAGATAAACAAAGATTGGATTGGTCTTTATATTTTTCTTTCAAAAATTTAATTAAATTAATTAGATAATCTTCATAAATTTCCTGCAATGAACGGGCTAAATCAAAATGTTTCTGTAAAATTTGATCGTTTGGATTTCTTTTTGGTCCCAGTATATTATTTATTTTTTTGGAAAACAGTTGATTTAATTTGACTGCATTTTTTTCAGTTTTGAAATAATCCTTTTTATGATGATTAAAGTATTTCAAGTCTAATTCTATAGAACCATCATTTTTATAAGAAATTATTTTTTTTAAATCTTTCTTATATTTTTCTTCTCCATAACTTGACATTCCCATAACTTTATATTCATCACCATAATTTAAAAATCCAAGATGTTGGGTTACAGCAGAATAAAAAATTCCCATTGAATTAGGAAAAAGAATTCTTTTCTCAATTTTAATCTCATGATTTTTTGCTTCACCCCAGGCTAAACTAGTGAAATCTCCAAACCCATCAATAGATAAAACAACTGCATTTTTAAAACTTGAAACTGAATATGATGAAATAATATGAGACAAATGATGTTCAACAAATTTTATTTTTTTTTTATATCCAATTTTTTTTAACTTGCTTCTAAGTGATCTTTTTCTTGATTTTAAAATTCTAATAAAAGCCAGCAATAAACTTTCAGGGTTTTTAAACACATATTTAATCTTATTTAAAAAGTTAGCGTTTGGATCCGAATTTACTGCTATAAAATCAATATCTTCAATATTTAAATTTGACAAATTTAAACAATATTCAATTGATTTATATGGAAAACCAAAATGATGTTTAGTTCTACTTAGTCTTTCTTCCTCTACAGCTGCGATAATTTTATTATCCTTTATCAAGCAAGCCGCAGAATCAGCATGCTCACAATTTAAACCTAAAATAATTGACATTAGACTATATACATCGATAAAATTCTTTTAGTGAATTTTTCCCAAGTTAATTGTTTTTTTATTAAACTATAATCGTAAGAAGAGCTTATTTCATTATTCTTGCAAAATTCAATTATAGAATTCATTATAGAATTTTGATCATGAGGATCAAAATAAAGAGGTAAATCTTTACAAAATTCATTCATGGGTGGAATATTAGAAGTTAAAATAGGTTTATTAAATTGAATAGCCTCCAGAATACTCATTGGGCAGTTTTCTATGAGAGATGGAAATATAAATAAATAACATTCCTTAATATATTGATCAATTTTTTCTCTACTTAAATTGGAGTGTATTTCGATATTTTTTTCCATATTAAGATCTATAATTTTTCGTTTTATGAAATTGTAATACGGTAAATCGTAAGGATTTCCTATAATAATAAGCTTATATTTATCTAATATTTGTTTAGGTAATTTTGAATAAGAATTAATTAAATTTTCAAAATTTTTGTATCTATAAAAGTGTGAAACATATAAAAAAAATTTATTATTATTATTAGATCTACTTTGTGTAAATTCATTTATTCCATTTTTGATGACAAAAATTTTTTTTGAATTAATATTATTTTTTTCCAATAAAACTTTACAATAATCTGAAATACTAATGATTCTATTACTCAAAATACAACTAAACAATATCTTATATTTAAGAAAAAACATTTTTATTTTTTGAGAAAATAAAAAATTTTCAAATTTTACGAGGGGAGCGACATTAGTTACTGCAATAATTTTAAAAATCTTTTTTAAAGAAAAAATTGGTACTGTGTGAGAAAAATTTATATAAATTGAGATGTTGTATTTGAAATAATAATAATTGATTAAAAAGTGTTGGATAAAAATTCTTTGAATAATAGAAATAAATTTATTTTTAGAAATTTTAAAAATTTTATATTTAAATTTATTATGAAAAATATTTAAATCATTCTCTGATAATATAAAATAACGATTTATTTGGTCAATTTTTTTTAAATTCAATAAAAAGTTTTTTGACCTAATTAAATGTGCACCTTGATTTGCATTTATAAGATTGATAATAATATTTTTCATATTTTTTTTAAAATAAATATTGCCTCAGAACCAGATGATGGAAATAATTTATCAAACGATAAATCAATATAATAATTTAATTTTGGAAAAAATTTATCAATAACTGGCAATCCAACTGAATATTTTTTAATCACTAAAATTTTAAATCCATGCTTTTTAAAAAAGAAATTAAGTTTTTTTTCTGAAATAAAATTTATTTTATAATTAAATTTTTTTTTTATATCTATTGGAAAACAAAAATTTATTTAGCTTGTTTATTGGAAAGTTTAGTAGAGAACTTTGCAAAATAACAATTGTACCTTTTTTTGAAAGTTTACTTAGTTTAAGAAAAAAAAGTTTACTATTTATGAAATGTGCTAATATGCCGAGGCAAACTATATAATTATATTTGTTTTTATTTTTAATTTTTGCGAAATTTTTATTTATATATTCAACTTTTTTTACTTTTTTAATTTTTTTTACTTTTTCCTTTGTCATATTGAGCATGTTTTTTGAAATATCAACTAATGTAATTTTATCAAACTGATTTCTTTTTAAAATTTCTGATGAGATCTCACCACTACCAGTTGCTATATCTAAAATGCTACCCTTTTTTTTATACAAGAAGCTTAAAACAGTTTTTTTTCTAGTTCGAAAAATATAATTTTTAGAACTTTTCTTTACAATAAAGTTTTTAGTATATTCTGATGAGATATTATCAAAATATTTTTCTATTGATTTTGTTTGCATTTTATTTCTAGTATATGAAAATAATTAAATATTTAATAAAAATAATTTTATTATAAAAAATGAACTTAACAAGATTTTAGCATTAAAATACATCGCATAAGCTATAATATACCGATATCTTAAGATATAATTTAATTAATGAAATTTAAAAGCTTCTTCAATCTATTCAATAATTTAATTTTACATAGTTCGTATAAATATTTTTTTTTAATATTTTTTTTTTCTTTAAAGTAATTTTCTGAATGTTTATACATTAAATATTGCCATTCAGAGAATGACCTTTCTGTTTGAAATTTTGTTAAATTTTCAGAATGAACCCTGTATTTAACTAACTTATTTTTAACAAATCCAACAGTATTATTTTTTGAAATTTTAAGTAATAAATCAAGATCTTCAGAATTTTTTAATATTGGATTAAAAATATTTTTTGTTTTAAAAATGCTTTTATTAAATATGATAGTTGAAAAACATATATAATTTTTTTTTATCAATTCTTCGAAAATTTTTTTAGTATAAAATTTAGTATAAGATTTTTTTTTTAATTTTAAACCATTACTGTCAA
>MDTG01314211.1_pt1 | contig 14236 bp, 14 predicted proteins | sample 811421 | NCBI WGS metagenome assembly MDTG01 (sample SAMN05326645, study PRJNA326480) | marine metagenome | isolation source: seawater | place: Pacific Ocean: South East | collected 2011
AAATTATTCAAATACAAAGAAAGTATATTAATCATAAAAAAGAAAAAATTAATCCATTTAATTATGAAATGTATTAATTTTAATGCAAATTTATTACAAATTGTTAAATTTATTAGAAAAAAATAATGTTTTAACTAGTTTATTTAGTCATAATTCAACTCAGGTAATAAATTTAATTGCACAGATTTATATAGTCTCAAAGATTGCTCCTGAAAAATTTGGTATTTATATATTTATTTTAACATTTTTTGAATTTTTTACCTCTCTTATTGGCGCAAGTCTTAATCAGGCAGTAATACAAATTAGACAAGTAAGGGCAATATCATCAAATTCAGTTTTTCTGTGTTTGTGCTTTTCTTTACTGATTTTTATTTTTACATTAATTTTTTATTTTTTTTCTTTTTTTGAAAAAGAAATAAATAATCTTTTTCTTATTATTGGAATTTCTAAATCTTTATCATTACTACCAGGTCTCATTCTTTCTTTATATTTTGATAGATTAACTCAATTTCATATAAGTTCAAATATTAGATTAATATCATCAATTATTTCATCTGCGATTGGAATATATTTAGTAAACTTAAACTATGATATTTTTTCTCTTATATTTAAAGAGCTTATTTCTTCATTACTTATTATTATAATAACTTTGTACTTAATTAAATTTAAATTTTCCTTTATGAAAATATACAAAGAAACAATTATAAAGTTATGTATCTTCTGTATCAATCGATCAATCTTACGTTCAAGCGAAATTCTTTTTTATAAGTTACCTATAATAATAATTGGATTATTATATGGAAATTTTTTACTAGGTTTATTCTCACAAGCAATATATTTAGTTACTATTACAGTAGTTTTTTTCCAAAGAATATTTGATATTGCACTCGCTTTTTACTCGAAGAGTAATGATGAAAAATCTGAGTTAATTTTTACCAATGTAAATAATATACTTTTTTCTCTTTCAATTATAATTTCTATACTATTATTTTTTTATAGTGATTTAGCAATAAATTTTATCTATGGTAATAAGTGGAATGGTCTTGATAATTTTTTCAAATTTTTATGTTTTTTAAATATATTTTATATAATGATATTTAGTGCTGAAACTTATTTAATTTCATTGAATAAATTCAAAGTAATCACATACTTTTATTTATTATCTACAATTTTACAAATACTTCTTTTTGTTCTATTTAATTTTTATAATTTGAGTTTTTTATATGTTTTTTATATATCTTTTATTATTTTAACAATATTTTTAAAAGAAATAAATTATAAGAATTTTGTTGGAATTTTTAACTTTAAAAATATTATTTTATTTCTAATTATTATTTCTATTAATTTTTCCATAAAAAATAATTTAATTGACTATAATTTAAATTTATATTTTTCATATTCATTAGGTGTTATATTTACTTCAATTATTTACTTGTTATTCTTCATAAAAGATTTAAAGAAATATTATTTGGAAATACGCTAATCAATGAAAGAAGAACAAGTTCTAATATCTATAATTGTTCCAAGTTATAATGAAGAAAAGGATATTGAGAGGACTCTTGAAGCAGCTTGTAGTTCTGATTGGGACAATAAAGAAGTAATCTGTATTGACGATTCAACAGATAATACAAAAAAAATAATTAAAAAAATACAATTAAAGTATAATTTTGTAAAATTATATTCACAAATTAAAGATCTTGGTCTTAATGGCGCATATAATCTTGGTATGCAAAAATCAAGTGGAGAAATAATCATTTTATTAACTGCTGATAATATTATGCCTAAAAATTTTATTAAAGAAATATTTATACCTATTAGTAAAGGTTTTGATTTTGTAGTCCCCATTTCACTAGCTTTAGAATTAGAAGAAAACATTTATGCGAGATATCATCAATCATATCAAGATTACCGCTATAGACATAAAAATTTTTCGCCTTTATGGTCCGAAGGTTTTACGATTTCAAAAAAAATAATTTCTGACTCAGTATATTTTCATGTTACAGATATTCCTATAAATGGAGGATCTGACATAACATTTGCAAAATATTTGTCTAAGAAATATAAAAAATATTATTCTGATAAAATAATTATGACCCATCTCTTTCCTGATAACTTTAAAGAATTCTTTCATCAACAACTTAATCGAGGTATAGGTTTCTCACACACAAATTATTTTTTACGAAAACAGACTAGAATTTTTATTTTTCTTAAATTATTAATAAAAATATTTAAAAGGTTACTATATGATCTATTTAAAAATCCTTTTGCGAGTTATTTTAATTCAAAATATAATATAAAGAACTTATTTCTATTTATATGGGTAGAGTTAATTACTATTACAGCAATGAGTGCAGGTGAAATAAAAGGATTTATAGACACTTTCTCATTTAGTGGTAAGAATGGATAATTTTAATTATAACATTATTGAACCTGGTTATTATGACGAGATAATAAACCAAAACAATATTAGGTCTAATTGGCATAAATATAAATTTGAATTTGTTAAATCTAAATTAATTGGAAATAATATTTTAGATATCGGATGTGGACCAGGTACTTTTTTAGGTAGATATTGTCAAAATTTTAAATCTACTGGTTATGATTTAATTAGTAGTCAAATAAATTATGCAAAACAAAAATATCCTAATGCAAAATTTGTAACTAATATTGATCATATTGAAAATCAAAAATTTGATAATATTACTTTAATTGAGTTAGTTGAGCATCTTGATAAAAAATATACAATTGAACTTTTAAAAAGTTTAATTAAATTTTTAAAAAGAGATTCTCAGATTATAATTACAACTCCGAATTATAGATCCCTTTGGCCTGTTCTAGAAATAATTTTAGATTATAAATCAAAGATGAATTATAGAGAACAGCATATTCAACACTTTAATATAAATAAGATAAATATTCTTGCCTCTCAAATTGATTTAGAGCTTATTGAATCTGGAACATTAAATGCTATTGATCCCTTTTTAATATTTAAAACACAATTTGAAAAATCATCAATTTATGAAAAATTTATTAATAAACTAAAATTAGGATTTTTGTGTTATGGCATCTTCAAAAAAAAATATTAAATTAATTCATACTGTTCCCTCTATTAATAATAGATCTGCTGGCCCTTCTTATAGTATATTAAAAATTTGTGAAAATTTACAATTCAAAAATTATGATTTAAAACTTGCTACATTAGATTTTAAAAATGATTATCCCTCATTTCATATTGGTTTCAAAAAAAGTTTTGGTCCATCAGTAATAGGCAATTCTCCAAATATGAAAAAATGGTTAATGAATGAAGCAATGAACAATCAAACACTAATTCACACCCATAGTTTGTGGATGATGCCTAATATTTATCCATCTTTTGTAAAAAAAAATATTAAAAATACTAAAGTAATTATATCTCCCCGTGGAACGCTATCAGAATGGTCTTTAAAAAGATCATCTCATAAAAAATATTTATTTTCATTATTTTTTCAAAACAAAGCACTTAGACTTGCAGATATATTTCATGCAACTGCAGATAATGAATACGATGATATTAGACGATTAGGTTTCAAACAACCAATTGCAATAATTCCAAATGGTGTAGAACTAAAGATTAATAATTTAAATAATAAAAATAAAAAAAATATAATACTTTTTTTATCAAGAATACATCCTAAAAAAGGTATTAAGGAGCTGCTTTACTCGTGGCAAAATGTAATAAAATCAAATTCTAATTGGTATCTTGAAATAGTTGGACCTGACAATGAGGGTTATTTGGAAAAAATGAAAAATTTATCAATTAAACTAAATCTAAAAAATATATCCTTTTTAGGTCCTTTATTTGATAAGAATAAAGAAAAAAAATTTTTAGAAAGTAAATTATTTGTTTTACCTTCTCATTCTGAAAATTTTGGAATGGTTATTGCAGAAGCCCTTTCTTATGGGTTACCTGTCATAACAACAAAAAATACACCATGGAATATACTTACAAAAAAAAATGCAGGAGAATGTATTGATCTTTCTATAAACAATTTGACGAAATCTATTTTAAAACATATTAACAAATCAGACGAGGAATTGAAAATAATGGGTGAAAATTCAATTTATTGGATGAAAAAAGATTATAATTGGAAAGAAGTAACACATAAATTCACACTCTTATACGACTGGATTTTAGATAAAAATTTACCAACTCCTAATTTTATAATTAAAAATTAGAATGACTTCATTAGCTATAATTATGATTACTCTTAATGAGCAGCATAATATTCAAGAAGTAATTGATAATATTGCTGATATTTCAAACGAAATATTTGTTTTAGATAGTTTCAGTAGTGATCGGACTATTGAAATATTAAAAAAAAATAAAATTATATTTAAGCAAAAAAAATTTATAAATTTTGGGGATCAATGGAATTACGCTTTAAATAATTTTAAAATTAAATCAAAATGGACAATGAAATTAGATCCAGATGAAAGACTAAGTCAAGATTTAAAAAAAGAGATTAATTATCTTTTGGCTGAAGACAAATATGATTTTTTTTCTATAAAAAGAAGACTTTGGTTTATGAATAGAAAGCTTAATTCTGTTCAGAAGGTTGAAAGAATATGGAAAACAGGTTCTTGTAAATTTAGTGATGTGATGGTAAATGAAAAACCTTTGTTATTTGGCAAAAATTTTACACTTAAAAACGAACTTAAACATTTAGATAGTCCAAATTTAAACCATTGGATTAAAAAACAGAATATGTATAGTGATTTCTTAGCTAAAGAAATTTTTCTTTATACCAAAGGAAAAAAAATTAACTCAAAAAGTATGATTGAAAAAAGAATATTATTTTACAAATTACCTTTTAAATACTCTCTTTTATTTTTTTATCACTATTTTTTTTTAGGTGCTTGGAAAATGGGCTCAGTTGGTTACCAATGGTCTTATCTTCGTTGCTTTGTTTACAGATTAACAGAGTTAAAGTATAAAGAAATGAATAAATATGACGCATAAAATATTAATTACCGGTGGCGGTGGCTTTATTGGAACAAACTTATATAATGAGTTAACCTCAAGAGGGAATAAGGTCATTAGATCGGATTACTATAATAGTTATAAATCTAATTATTGCAGATGTGATGTATCAAATATTAGGCAGTTAGAAGAAATTTTTAAAAGATATGGTAAATTTGACTATGTTTATCATTTAGCTGCTGAATATGGCAGATGGAATGGAGAAGATTTTTATGAGAACTTATGGATTACAAATGCAATAGGTACAAAGAATATTATTAGAATTCAAGAAAGAGAAAAATTTAAATTAATATTTTTTAGTTCAGCAGAAGTTTATGGTGATTTTGAAGGAGATATGTCAGAAAAAGTTATGATAGATAATCCCATTAATGAAACTTACCAAATGAATGATTACGCTATTAGCAAATGGGCAGGTGAATTGATGTGCCAAAATTCTATTAAAATGTTTAATACAGAGACTGTTATTGTAAGGCCAGTCAATTGTTATGGCCCTCATGAGCATTATACTCCATACAGAGGTTTTATACCTAAGTTTATTTTTCTATTATTGAATAATCAAAATATTGTTGTTCATAAAGGTCATAAAAGAATTATTGATTATGTTGAAGATACTTGCACAACATTCGCTAATATCACAGACAATTTTATTTCTGGAGAAGCATATAATGTAGGTGGAAAAATAGAATGGCAAATGAGCGTCGAAGAATACGCAAAGATTATTTTAAAAAATTTAAAAAAACCTATAGACCTAGTTCAATTTCATGAATCTGAAAATAACACAACTATGCAAAAACAAATGAATTTTAGTAAAGCTATAAATGACTTAAATCATAATCCATTAGTTGATCCAGAAAAAGGAATTTATTTAACCGCGAAATGGATGAAAGAATTTTATAAAATTACCTAATGAGCAGAATAAATTTAGTTGATAGATACTTTGAAAAATTAAATCTACAAAATAATATAACTAATTTTTTTAAAGGCAAAAAAATTTTAATAACTGGAGGTGCGGGAGGTATAGGATCTAATCTATCCATATCTCTTTCTAAGCTAGTGGGAAAAAAAGGACTAGTTATAGTATTAGATAATTTATCTTCAATAAAAAATGATAGTCCTTTAGATTTTCCAAAATTAGAAAATTTATTGTTTATCAAAGGTGATATAAGAAATAATGAAGATTTAAATAGAGTTTTTAGAGAAAAACCTAATATTGTTTTTCACTTAGCAGCTTTTTTTGCAAATCAAAACTCAGTTGATTACCCCATTAGTTCTGCTGATGTAGATATAATTGGGCTTATAAAATTATTGGACATATCAGTTATTAGCAATGTTTCGAAATTTATATACGCTTCAAGTGGCTGTTCAATTTATGGTTCATATGGGAAACTTCCTTTAAAAGAAGATTTTATGTCAATGCATCTTACAACACCTTATCAAATTAATAAGATGAGCGGTGAAATGATTTGCAATTATTATTTACATCAATTTGGACTTAATATTGTAAAATGCAGATTTTTTAATTCATATGGACCTGGAGAAGTACCTGGCCAATATCGAAATGTAATTCCAAACTTTATTTATTGGTCAATGAAAAGAAAATCAATACCATTGACTGGTACTGGAAATGAAACTAGAGATTTTACTTACGTGCTTGATCTTGTACAGGGCTTAGTAAAATCAGCTTATTACAAAGATGCAATTGGCGCATCTTTTAATCTTGCTTCCTCTAAGGAAACTAAAATAATAGATTTAATAAATTTAATAAACAGTTATACTGGCAATAATTCACCTATAAAAAAATTGAATAAAAGAAAGTGGGATACTAAAAGTAGATTAAGAGCTTCAATAGATTTAGCTAGAAAAAAAATAGATTATAGACCTATAGTTAAATTTGAAATTGGACTAAAGGAAAATATTTCTTGGTTTTCAAAAAATTGGGATGAAATTGAAAATTATGCTGATTTTCCAATTGGTTTAAACTCAGCTTTAAGAAAATAAAAATTGAAAAAAATTTCTTTTATTTTTGGAACAAGACCAGAATTAATCAAATTATATCCAGTGATTAATGAATTTAAAAAAAAAAATAAATTTAAAATAACAACTATATGCACATCTCAACACAAAGAATTAATTGATGATATTATTAAAATTTTCAACATAAAAATTGATTACCGTCTATCGCCGATGAAAACTAGACAGACTTTACAAGATATTTCTATTAAAATATTTAAAGAGTTAGATATAATTCTAAATAAAATAAAACCTAATATGGTTTTTGTACAAGGAGATACAACAACAGCTACTATATCATCTTTATTAGCATTTTATAAAAAAATAGAGATAAGTCATATTGAGGCTGGCTTAAGAACGTACGATAATCAAAATCCTTTTCCTGAGGAGGCTAATAGAAAAATTATTTCTTCTATTACCACATTTCATTTTGCGCCTACTCAAAATTGTAAAAATAATTTAATAAAAGAGGGATATTCTCCAAAATCAATTTTAGTAACTGGAAATACGGTTGTTGATACTTTGAATCAATTCAAAGTAAAAATTGATAAGAATAAGTATAAGTATGATAAATTTTTTTACAAAAAATATAATATAAAAATAGATCAAAAAATTATATTATTTACTTGTCATAGGCGTGAGTCATTTAATAGTAAAATAAATGATATTTTTAATGCAATAATGAAAATTGCATTGAATAACTCTAATATTCAAATTGTTTATCCTATTCATTTAAATCCATTTATTAAAAGTAAAGTGAATAAATTCTTCAAAGATGTTGAAAATATTAAAGTTCTTCCACCACTGTCTTATGATAAAATGATTTATATTTTAATGAATTGTGAATTTTTAATTACTGATTCTGGAGGACTTCAAGAAGAAGCTCCAAGCTTTAAAAAGTTTGCCATTGTAACACGAGATAAGACAGAACGAAAAGAAAGCATTGATAATAACATTTCTAAAATAGTTGGATCTAACAGATTAAAAATTTATAAAATTGCAGATCAATTGATTAATGGAAAAATAAAATATAAAATTAAAACCAATCCATATGGAAATGGGTATGCATCAAATAAAATTTTTAATTTTATTAATAATAGAATAAAGTGAAAATTCTTATAATTACTCCTCATTTTTATCCAGAAAATTTTCGAATAAATGATTTGGCAAACTTTCTAATAGAAAAATCATGTGATGTTAGTGTTTTAACATCAATACCTAATTATCCTACAGGTAAATATTTTGAAGGTTATGGATTATTTAATAAAAGATATGAAGTTTATAAAAATATTAAAATACATAGAGTAATAGTTTTTCCTCGCCTTTCAGGTAAGCCAGTAATGATTGCATTAAATTATCTTTCATATATTTTATCATCAATTATCAAAATATTTAATTTAAGAAAAAATAACTATGACATAGTTTTTGTTTTTCAAGTTTCGCCAATTACAGTGGCTTTACCAGCAATACTTTACAAATACTTTGATAAAAAACCTATTGTGATGTGGGTATTGGATTTATGGCCTGAAAGCATAAAAGTTGGTTTAAATTTAAAAAAAAATTATTATTCAATATTTTTAAACCCTATAATAAAGTTCATATATAAAAAGTCTGATAGCATCTTAGTTTCTTCAAAGGGCTTCATTAATTCAATTGCTAAAAAAAATATTGATAAAGGTAAATTAAAATACATGCCTCAATGGTCAGAAACTATTTTTCACTATATAGATTCAAAAAAAGAAACATTTGAATTTTTAAATTTAAATAATTTCGTAATTTTATTTGCTGGAAATATTGGTGAGGCACAGGATTTTGAAAATGTTGTTAAGAGTTTAGAAATTTTGAAGTATAAAAAAAATATAAAGTGGGTATTTGTAGGTAATGGAAGAAAAAAACAATGGCTAGCAAAAAAGGTTAGAGAAGAAAAATTAGAAAATGTTTTTTTATTGGATTCCATGCCTCTATCTTCGATGCCAAAATTATATTCATTTGCAGATTGTTTATTTATAAGTTTAAAAAATGATAAAGATTTAAATTTAACTATACCTGCAAAATTTCAAACATATTTATCGTCAGGAATGCCGGTTTTAGGTATGATAGGTGGGCAAGTTAATGAAATAATTCAAGAAACTAAATGTGGAAAAGTTACAAATCCTGGTAATTTTGAAGAACTAGCCAAAATTTGTTTGGAAATGAGTATGATGTCAAAAAATAATATCTACCAGATGAAAAAAAATTCATATGAATATTATTTGAATAATTTTCAAAGAAAAAAAGTTTTAGAGAAATTTTATGAGCATTTTCTTGAAAAAATTAATTGATTTAATTATACTTTTTTAAAAGGTAAAAATAAATAAATAACTGAAAAAATAAGACCAAATAAGCTTCAATATAGCTTGATAAAACAAACAATGTTATAATAAAGAAAAAATAAAATGGAATCCAATATATTGTTTTAATATTATCAAAAACGATATGATGAAAATGATTTCTATCACCAATAAATGGATTTTTATTATTATATATTCTTATAAAAGTTACCCTAATCATATCGATTCCTGGAAGTAATAACAAAATTAGAATTTTTTCACCACTCAAATAATAATAATACTCTTTATTATAAATTATTATTGATATAGCAATAATACAAGAAATAATTGAACTTCCATTGTTGCCTAAAAAAATAAAATTTTTAACATTTGATATTAATAAAAGTAAAATAACTAAAGTTAAAACAATAAGAATAATACTTAATTTAATAAAAAGTAAAACTGCTAATATAGTTAAAGCTATAGTTAATAAGTTACCGTTCGAACCATCAGCAAAATTAAAAGCATTTTGTAAAGCTATGATACAAAATACTGTAAAAACAAAATCAAAACTATTAATTTCTATTTTTTTATTCAAGGTATCAAAGTAAATTTCTTGAATGATTAAAGCATCACTTAAATATAAACTTAAACAACAAAAAATACTTAGGCTAACTAACCTCCCTAATGCAGAAAAATTTATATAATCATCAATAAGTCCAATTATGAAAAATGATGATATAATTAAGTAAATTGATATTATTTCTTTACTTGTATTATTTAAAAAAAAATAAATTAGAAAGATTTGTGTTGATAAAATAAATAGTACTATACCTCCAGTTTTTGGAGTATCATATTTGTGTTGCTTTATTTTATCTTGATTAGCCTTGTCAATTAAATTGATGTAAGTTGCAAAATTAAATGGTTTAAAAGTTATATATAAAATTAAAGAGGTGGAAATAATCGAAGAAATGACTATTAATATCATGTAATTATAAACTATATTATCATTTTTTTTATGCAATCAATATCGCTAATAATACCTATTTACAATGAAGAAAAAAATATAGAAATTTTATATAACGAGATAGAAAGTTGTGAAGCTTTTGATAAAATCAGATCAATAATCTATGTAGATGATCATAGTACTGATAAAAGTTTACAAGTACTTGAAGTGTTAAAAAAAAAATCTCATAAAATTCAAGTACTAAAAAACGAAAAAAACTTAGGACAAAGCTACTGCCTATATAATGCAGCTAAGTTTACAAAAGATGAATTAATCATTACAATGGATGGTGATTGCCAAAATGATCCAAAGGATATTATTAATTTAATAGATTTATATTTCAAAAATAATGATGTTAAACTAGTTTCAGGTATTAGGATTAAAAGAAAAGACAACATAAACAAAATCATTGCTTCTAAAATTGCTAATTATGTAAGGAGAGTTGTGCTTAATGATAATTGTATTGATACTGGTTGTTCTTTAAAAATGTTTGATAAATCAGTATTTATGAAATTACCATATTTTGATGGCATACATCGGTTTTTACCTGCTCTATTTAAAATTTACAAAAAAAATGTCATGTTTATCAAAGTTAATCATAGATTTAGAAAACATGGTAAGTCTAAATATGGAAATTTTCAAAGATCAATTAAAGGAATAAAAGATTTAATAAAAGTTAGAAGAATAATGACAGATAAATAAATATGTTAGAAATGTTTAATAACTTATCTACAACAGAAATAATTTTTTTAATTATTGGTTTTATTGGACAAGGATTGTTTGCATCAAGGTTTATTGTTCAATGGATATATTCTGAAAAAAAGGGGGTTAGCTCAATTCCATTGGTTTTTTGGTATCTTAGTATTTTTGGAGGTATTGGACTTTTAGTATATGCTATTTTTAGAAAAGACCCTGTTATAATTTTAGGACAGACATTTGGGATATTTATATATTTAAGAAATTTAATTTTAATTTATAAGAAAAGAAATGAAAAAAATTGAAAATTACATTAATGGAAATATAGTTAAGGGAAATTCTTTAAGATATATTCCTGTAGAAAACCCCTCTACTGGTGAGATTATTTCTGAGGCAATACTATCTGACTCAAAAGATTTCGAAAAAACAGTTAATTCTTCTCTAAAAGCATTTGAAAATTGGTCACAAGTTACGCCTTTAAAAAGATCGCGAATTATTTCTAAGTATAAAGACTTGATTGAAAAGGATTTAGAAAATTTAGCTAAATTAGTATCATTAGAACATGGCAAAACACTCGATGATGCTAAGGGATCAGTTACTAGAGGTTTGGAAGTTGTTGAATTTGCATGCGGCATTCCTCATTTATTAAAAGGTGAATTTTCTCAAAATGTTGGTACCAATATTGACTCATGGTCGATAAGACAACCCTTGGGAATAACTGCTGGAATTACACCTTTCAATTTTCCTGCAATGGTTCCAATGTGGATGTATCCTATTTCAATTGCATGTGGAAATTCTTTTATACTTAAACCATCTGAAAAAAATCCTTCATGTAGTTTAAGATTAGCTGAATTATTTTCTGAGGCAGGGCTTCCTGATGGTGTATTCAATGTTTTAAATGGTAATAAAGATACAGTTAACATGATACTGTCAGATAAAAGAATACAGTCTATAAGTTTTGTTGGATCAACACCAGTAGCAAAATATATTTACGAGACTTCTGCAAAAAATGGAAAAAGAGTGCAGGCGCTTGGCGGAGCTAAAAATCATTTAGTTGTTATGCCTGATGCAAATTTAGAACAGGCTGTTGACGGCATTATGGGGGCAGCATATGGCTCTGCAGGTGAGAGATGTATGGCAGTCTCTGTAGCTGTCGCTGTTGGTGAAATTGCAGATAAAATGATTGATAGTATTGGTAATAAGGCTGAAAGTCTTAAAGTAGCTCCTTGGACTGACTCTTCAGCACAAATGGGTCCTGTAATATCAAAAGAACATAAACAAAAAATTGAAAATTATATTGATTTAGGATTACAGGAAGGCGCTAAACTTATACTTGATGGTAGAGATTTAAAAATTCAAGGATATGAAAATGGTTATTTCGTTGGCCCAACATTATTTGATGAAGTAACCAGGGATATGAAAATTTACAAAGAAGAAATTTTTGGACCTGTTTTATCTGTAGTGAGAGCTAAAAATTATGACGAAGCTCTGAAACTAGTTAACGAACATGAATTTGGAAATGGAACGAGTATTTATACTTCTGATGGAGAAATATCTAGGCATTTTACAACTAATTGTAAAATAGGTATGGTAGGTGTTAATGTACCTATTCCTGTTCCTATGGCTTTTCATAGCTTTGGAGGTTGGAAACAATCTTTATTTGGTGATCATTCAATGCATGGTATAGAAGGTGTTAGATTTTTTACAAAGTTAAAAACTGTTACATCAAGATGGCCAAATAGTATAGAAAAAGGTCCAGAGTTTAAGATGCCAACAAATTAGTCAATGAGCATTTTAATTACTGGAGCTGCTGGTTTTATAGGTTATCATATAATAAAGAAGAATTTAAACAATAATAAAAAAGTTATTGGAATAGATAATATAAATAGTTATTATGATATAGATTTAAAAAAAAATAGGGTTAATAATTTAAAAAAAAATAAAAATTTTTCTTTTTATAAAGTTGATTTATCTAATTTTAAAAAACTAAACTACATTGTAAAAAAAAATAATATTAAAATTATAATTCATCTTGCAGCTCAAGCAGGAGTTAGATATTCAATAAAAAATCCCCGTACTTATTTTAATAGTAATCTTGAAGGGTTTTTTAATATACTTGAAGTATCGAGATATAATAAAATAAAGCATTTGATTTATGCTTCTACCAGTTCTGTTTATGGAGACTCAAAAAAATTTCCATTAAATGAAAATGATAAAACAGATAAGCCTCTATCATTTTATGCTGCTACAAAAAAATCAAATGAAATTATGGCTCATTGCTATTCTTATGTTTATAAACTACCTTGTACAGGTGTAAGATTCTTTACTGTTTATGGTCCTTACGGGAGGCCTGATATGGCGTTATTTAAATTTACTAAAAATATAATAGATAATCATCCGATTGAATTGTTTAATAATGGTAATCATTTAAGAGATTTTACATATGTCGATGATGTAGTTGATGGTATATATTCATTAATTAATAAACAATCAAAAAAAAATATACCTTATGAAATTTTTAATATTGGGAATGGAACACCAAAAAAATTAATAGATTATTTAAAACATATTGAAAAAAATCTAAATAAAGTTTCTAAAATAAAAAGATTACCATTACAAGTTGGGGATATTGTAAAAACTCATTCCAATATAAATAAATTAAAAAAATTTACAGGCTATAGACCTAAAACTAATATTAAAATTGGAATAGAAAAATTTATTGAATGGTATAAAGATTATTATAAAATAAAAAATTAAATTTTTTCTAATGCGCTAAGTAAGTTTTCAGTATCATTATAATTGTTATAATGCGTCATACTCAATCTTACTACACCATCAATAGTATCAATACCTAAGTGTTCCAAGCACCTCCAAGCATAAAAATTATCATTTCTAGTAGCAATTTTAAATTTATGTAATTTATTAGATATTTCTTTAGAAGTTTTTTTATTTGAATAAAATGATATTGTTGGAGCCCGGTCTTTATTTTCAATTTTATTTTTGCCAATTAAATTTAAGTCTTTTCTTTCATCTAAATATTCTAAGATCGGATTTGCAATAGTCTCTTCATGTAAGGATATAAGATTATTAATTTTACCAATTTTTTCTAAAGTACTTAATTTTTTATGTTTAAAATGATGATTATATAAATTTTCAAAATATTCATATATTCCAATTAACGAAACTAATTCTTCG
>MDTG01329043.1_pt1 | contig 14236 bp, 11 predicted proteins | sample 811421 | NCBI WGS metagenome assembly MDTG01 (sample SAMN05326645, study PRJNA326480) | marine metagenome | isolation source: seawater | place: Pacific Ocean: South East | collected 2011
ACTGAGAAAACAAAAGATGAGGAAGACGATTTAGAAATTCCAGCATTTTTGAGAAGACAAAAGAATTAATGTTCTTCAAAAAAATAAATGAATGCCACCATAAAACTGGAAAAAAAACATTTTCCAGTATTGCTAAATGAACTAATTAGCATTATTTCCCCTCTTTATGGTGGCACATTTATAGATTGTACTTTAGGACAAGGCGGATATTCCAAAAAAATTCTGGAAAATCATAAAAATAAAGTAATTGCACTTGATAGAGATAACAATGCGTCTGTTGTAGCAACTAAAATTAAAAAGCAATTTAATAAAAGATTTCAATTTATAAATACTACTTTTAGCCAAATCGATAAAATAAATTTGTCTAATGATAATATTAAAGCAATAATTTTTGATTTAGGATTTTCAACTTACCAAATTAATGATCCAACAAAAGGTTTGTCATTTAAAAGTACTGGTAAATTAAATATGAAAATGGGATTTAATGATTTTTCAGCTCATGAGGTTATTAATAATTTAAGTGAAAAGCACTTAAATAAAATGTTCAAGTATTTTGGCGAAGAATCCATGTCAAAATCTATTGCAAGAAAAATTATTTCTGAAAGGAAAAAAAAATTAATTAATACGAAAGACCTAGTAACTATTGTAGATAAAATTAAAGGATTTAAAAAAAAAAAAATTCATAACTCAACCAAGGTTTTTCAATCCCTAAGAATATTTGTCAATAAAGAAATAAGCGAATTAATTTATGGATTGATAAATAGCTTTAAAATATTGCCCATAGGAGGAACTATTGTTGTTGTTACTTTTCATTCCTTAGAAGACAAAATAGTCAAATTTTTTTTTAGAAATTATTCTGAAGATAAAAATTTTTCTAGATATCTGCCTGAAAAAATAAAAAAAAAACAATTATTTAATATGATAAAAAAAAAACCCATTATACCAAGTAAATCAGAATTAGAAATTAATCCACCTTCTAGGTCTGCGAAGCTACGATATGCAGTAAAAAAGAATAATACAGATGATTTTAGTGTTTTTATAAATCAATTTAAATATTTAACTGATATAGAAAAATTATCTTCAGAATTATGACCAAAATATCTGTAATTTTATTAATTTTAATTTTAATTGTATCAACAACTTTGACAAAAAATTCTACAAAAAAAATTGATTCTCATATCTATGAAACTAAGGAAAATATAAGAATATTAAGGAATAAATATGAATATGTTTTGCTAGATTTTAATTATTTAAGTTCACCAAAAAAACTAATGGAATATCAAGCAAAGTATTTCGACAAAGATCTCATTCCAGTCAATGTTGAGGAAATGAAACAAATTAAATTTAAAGATAATAAAATTTTTTCAATTATTACAAAAAATAATCTAAATGAATAAGTTGGAAGATCAATATAATTTTAAAAACCCTGACATTGATTTTATTTATGAAAAAACAAGGTCAAATTTAAATATTTCTTTTAATAGAATAGCATTTATTTTTTTTATTTTTGTAATTGTATTAGTAATTTTTTCTTCCAAGGTTATATATTTAGGATCTTTAAAAAAAGACCTTATTTCAAAATCTAAACCATTATCTGATTTTAGATCAACAATTTTGGATAGAGATGGTAATATTTTAGCTAAAACTATTTTAACTTTTAATGTAGGGATTAATCCAAACTTAATAATAGATAAAAAAAAATTATTAATTAGTCTTCAATTATTATTTCCAAACAAAGATTATAATTTAATTAAAAAAAAATTAAATAATAACAAATTTTTTTATTTTGAAAAAAAAATTAATAAAGAAAATTATGAAAAATTAATGCTCTTAGGTGATAAAGCAATTATTCCAGAAGAGGCTATTACAAGAATCTATCCACACGGTAAATTATTTAGCCATATTATTGGACAAATAGATGATGACAATAAAGGAATTTCTGGGGTAGAAAAAACATTTGATTATGAACTCAAGACTTCTGAGAGTCCAGTTCAATTAACTTTAGATACTGATTTACAATATTTAATAAGAAAGCAATTATTAAAATTTGGAGAAATATTTAATTATATTGGAAGTGCATCAATTTTGATGGATGTAAATAATGGTGAAATATTATCAATGGTCTCTCTGCCAGATTTTGATCTTAATAAAAGACAAAATATTAAAGATAAAAATTATATAAATAGAGCAACCAAAGGTGTTTATGAACTTGGTTCTGTTTTTAAAACATTTACCTTTGCTGCAGGAATTAATGAAGGCATAATAAAAACTGATACAAAATTTGTTAATTTAGAAAAAAAAATTAAATGTGGAAAATATATCATAGGAGAATATGATAATGAAATTCCCTCAGATTTAACTGCAGAGGAAATATTGATTAGATCAGGAAATATAGGATCAGTTAGAATAGGGCAAAGACTTGGAATAGATAGATTAAGACAATTTCTAAGTGATATTGGCGTATTAAATAAGATAGACTTTGATCTAGATGAGATAGGTGAACCAATACCATTTAAATGGGGAAAGTGTAAATTGGCTACCACTTCTTTTGGACATGGTATAACCACAACTCCACTTCAGTTAGCAAAAGGTTATTCAATTATAACAAATGGAGGTTATGATTTAAATCCAACTTTAATAAAATCAAATGAAAAAAAAGAAAGAAAAAAAATACTAAGTTCTAAAGTTTCTAATTCAATAAATCCTATTTTAAGAAAAATTGTATCAACAAAAGAAGGCACAGCTAATTTCGCAAACATTCCAGGATATGATGTTGGAGGAAAAACTGGAACAGCGGAAAAAAGCTCTCTAGGTGGTTATAGTAAGGCAAAAGTCAATACATTTGCTGCTGTGTTTCCAACAAATAAACCAAAATATGTTTTAGTAGTTTTGCTGGATGAGCCTAAACCTAATGAAGAATATATTTATCATTACAAAGATGGGAGTGGCATAAAATACAAGGGAACCCCATACAATACCGCAGGTTGGACTTCAGTTGAAGTTGCTGGAAAAATAATTGAAAATATTGGGCCAATTTTAGCCACAAAATACTAAGAGTTTGTTTTGATCTAATGAAAATTGGAAAAATTTTAAAAAATCTAGATAAAAATTTCAACTCTCATAGTTTTTCAAATATCAGATTTAATAGTGAGAAATGTAAAAAAAATGACATTTTTTTTGCTATCAAAGGAACAAAACAAAATGGTAATAAATTTATAAAGAATGCAATAAAAAATGGTGCTTCAACAATTGTTTCTAATCTTAAATATCAAGGATTTAAAAATAATATTCTATTTTTAAAATCTCAAAATCCAAGAGCTCTTCTCTCTGAGGTTTCAGCCAATATATATTCAGGAAAACCAAAAAATATAGTTGCGGTAACAGGTACAAACGGTAAATCTTCGATTGCAAATTTTTTTTATCAAATTTTAAATTTACAAAAAAAAAAGGTTGCCTCAATCGGAACTTTAGGAGTTAGTTATCAAGGATCGAATACTAAAACTCAAAATACTTCACTAGATCCAATATCAATAAATAAATTATTACAAAATCTAAAAAATAAAAACTGCAATAATGTTATTTTAGAAGCATCAAGCCATGGTTTAAAACAAAATAGATTAGATGGCATTAAGTTTAATTTAGGAATTTTTACAAACCTTTCACGTGATCATATAGATTATCATAAATCTTTCGATGATTATTTTAAGTCAAAGCTAATTCTGTTCAATAAATTAATGAAAACAAATGCAAAAATAATTTATGATAAAGATATAATTTATTCCAATTCTTTAAAAAAAATTTCAAAAAATAAAAAATTAAAATCCATAACATTGGGATCACATAATTCTGATGTTAAAATTAATATTCATAGATATTTCAAAGGCGGACAAGAGATAGGTTTTAAGTATAAAAATAGAAAATATATTTTTAAAACTAAGCTTATAGGAAAAATACAAATTAAAAATCTTATTATGGCGATTTTAGCAGCACATAATTCCAACATATCTTTAAAAAAAATTATTAAATCAATTCATAAAATTAAACCTGTAGATGGAAGATTAGAACAGATTGGTAATTTAAAAGATAAATCTTTGGTAGTTTTGGATTATGCACACACTCCAGATGCATTAAAAACCACCTTAGAAAATTTGAAAGATCAATTTAAATTTAGCAAAATCTCTATTGTATTTGGTTGTGGTGGAGAGAGAGATAAGCCAAAAAGAAGAATGATGGGAAAAATTGCAAATAATCTGTGTGATAAAATTTATCTAACTGATGATAACCCTAGAAAAGAAAATCCAAAAAAAATTAGATCTGAAATAAAAAAAAGCATTAGTAAATCTAAGTTAAAAGAAATAGCTTCAAGAGAGAAAGCAATTTATCAATCTATAGATGAATTAAATTCAGGAGATATTCTTTTAGTAGCTGGAAAAGGTCATGAAAATTATCAAGAGTACTATAAAAAAAGATTCTTTTCTGATCGATATTTTATTTTAAAAAGAATTAAATATAAAAATAAAAAGTTATCAAATAACTGGAAAATAAATATCATCAATCAAAATTTAGATAAAACTATAATAAATAATAAATCAGTAATTAAAAAAACATCAATAAACTCTAGAACAATTAAAAAAAATGATATTTTTTTTGGAATAAAAGGCAAAAAATTAGATGGTAACAAATTTGCCAATGAGTCAATTAAAAAAGGTGCAACTTTAGCAATAGTAGACAGAAATTTTAAATCTAATCATATTAGAAAAGTAAAAGTTAAAAATTCTTTAAAATTTTTATCAGAATACTCCAAAACTATAAGGAAGGTCTCAAATATAAGCGCAATTGCAATAACTGGCAGTTCAGGAAAAACTACGCTTAAAGATTTATTGGGAAGCAGTTTAAATAAAATCATCTCAACTTATTATTCAAATAGATCTTTTAACAATAAGTTTGGAGTACCTTTGAGCTTGTCAAATATAAAAAAAAAAAATGAACTTGGTGTATTCGAAGTTGGAATGAATAGAAAAGGAGAAATAAATTTTTTAAGTAATTTAATTTTACCTAATATTGGTATCATAACTAATATTTCTTATGCTCATATAAAAAACTTTAAAAATCTAAACCAAATAGCTTCTGCTAAATCTGAATTAATAGATAATATTATTTCAGGAGGGACAATAGTATTAAATAGAGACGATAAGTTTTTTAATTTTTTTAAAAAAAAAGCATTGGATAAAAAATTAAAAATAGTCTCTTTCAGTAAAAAACATAAAGCCGATATTCAACTTAAACAAACAAAAAAGCATGGATCAAAGTATATTTTATATTTAAAAGTATTTAATAAAATAAAAAAATTTGTGATCCAAAAAAAATTTGATATTCATTTACCAAATATTTTAGCAACTGTTGCAGTGATTGCTTTATATTTTGATATTCAAAAAATAAATCATAAAATATTTAAAAATTTTAAAATTCCCGATGGAAGAGGAAATGAATTTAAAATAAAACTTAAAAATAAAAAATTAAATATTATTGATGAAAGTTATAATTCTAATCCTCTTTCATTGAATTTTGCGATTAAAAAGTTTGATATATTGAAAGTCAAATCAAAGTATAAAAAAGTCTTGTTAGGAGATATGAAAGAACTAGGGAAATATTCTAAAAAACTTCATTCTAATGCAGCAAAAATACTTAATAAATCTAGTATTGATAAAGTATATGTTTATGGAAATTATATTAAAGAAACTTTCAACAAAATTAAAACACATAAAAAGGGAAAAATACTTAAAAATAAAAAAGAAATATTAAATTTAGTGAATAATTATCTTTATAATAATGATTACTTAATGATAAAAGGTTCAAATTCAACAGGCTTAAATGATATGATTTCTAAAATTAAAAAAGGACAACGAAATGCTTTATAGTTTATTTTTAAATTTAGTTGACTATTTTTCTTTTTTTAATGTTTTTAAGTTTCTCACAGTAAGAACTGGGCTTGCAATGTTTACATCTATGGCAGTTGTTTTTATAGTTGGAACTCCTTTTATAAAATTTTTTTCAGCTAAACAAATACATAATCCAATCCGTGAAGATGGACCGGAGGAACATGTAATAAAAAAAATTGGAACTCCTACAATGGGAGGATTATTAATCTTATTGGGATTATTTTCAGGAGTATTATTTTGGGCAGATTTAAAAAATCCATATATATGGTTTTTAACCTTTATTGTAGCTTCCTTTGGTATTTTGGGAGCTTATGACGATTTTAGAAAAATTAAAAAAAATAATTCTACTGGAATTTCTTCAAAGTATAAAATTTTATGGCAACTTTTTTTAGCTCTAATAGGTATTCTTATTTTAGTAAAATTTATTGACTCCCCAGAATTAAAAAATTTACATTTACCATTTTTTAAAAATTTAGTTATTAATCTTGGATGGTTTTTTATACCTTTCTATCTATTTGTAATTGTTGGATCATCAAATGCAGTGAATCTAACCGATGGGCTTGATGGACTTGCAACCGTTCCAGTGATATTGGTGGCAGGATGTTTTGGATTTATTAGTTATGTGACAGGTAATATAGTATTTTCTGAATATCTTTTAATTCCTTATATTAAAGATGTTGGTGAAGTTTCTGTATTTTGCGGATCAATAATTGGCTCTTGTATAGGATTTTTATGGTTTAATGCTCCTCCAGCAAAAATATTTATGGGCGATACAGGTTCTTTAGCATTAGGCGGATCGTTAGGAGGAATTGGTATCATTACAAAGCATGAGATAGTATTGGCCATAATAGGCGGTCTATTTGTATTGGAAGCGGTATCAGTAATCGTACAAGTAATTTCATTTAAACTCACAGGTAAAAGAATATTTAAAATGGCACCAATCCACCACCATTTTGAAAAAAAAGGTTGGCCAGAGTCAACTGTTGTAATTAGATTTTGGATAATTTCAATAATTCTTGCGATGATTGGACTTGCTACTCTTAAATTAAGATAATGCTTAATTTTAATAAATTTAAGAATCAAAATATATTAATTTATGGTTATGGAAAAAGCGGAAAAGCTTCGGTCAATTATTTAAAAAAAAATAATTATTTAAGAGTCTATGATGATAAAAAAGTAAATATATCAAAAAAATACTTAATAAATAAAGTTGAATTAAATAAAATTAAATTTGATTATGTATTAATCAGCCCAGGTATAGATAAAAAAAAATGTAGTCTTAAAAAATTTTTATTTAAAAATAGTAAAAAAATAATTAGTGAGCTGGATATCTTTTACCTAAGTCATCCAAAAAATATTAAAATTACTATTACTGGCACAAATGGAAAATCAACTACTTCTAAGCTATTATATGAGGTTTTAAAAAAAAAATATAAAGATATAAGGTTAGCTGGCAATATAGGAAGACCATTATTATTAGAAAGAAAAGTAAATAAAAATACTATTTTTGTTATTGAAGCTTCGTCATATCAAATTGAATATAGTAAGTATTTTAAGACAGACTATGCAGTAATATTAAATATATCCCCAGATCATCTAGAAAGACATGGAAGCTTAAATAATTATATTAAAGCAAAATTTAAGTTATTTAAAAATCAAACACAAAATGGATATGCATTTATAGATCCAGAAAATAAACTTGTTATTAAGGAGTTAAAAAAAAATAAAATTCAATCCAAAGTAATAAAAGTAAATTTACGACTTTTTAAAAAGTTCAAAGTCGGTATTAATAATTTTTATTTTGATGATTTAAATAATATCAATAATTTAAAGTTTGTATTAGAAATTTCGAGAAGATTTAAAGTAAAAAAAAATAAAATTATTGATGCAATAAACTCATTTAAAGGTCTTAATTATCGACAACAAGTTATATATAAGAATAAAAAACTTTTAATAATGAATGATTCAAAATCAACAAGTTTTTCCTCATCATTAAATATACTGAAGTCATACAAAAATATTTTTTGGATTGTTGGAGGTCAATATAAAAAAGGTGACAAGCTTATATTAAATAAAAAGTATTACAAAAATATTCATGCTTATATTTTTGGGAAAAAAAAAAATTTTTTTATAAATCATTTTAAGAAAAAAATTAAATATAAATTTTCAAAAAATATCGAAAATTCATTAAATCAAATTATCAAAGATGTAAAAAAAAATAATATTTTTCCAATAAATATAATTTTTAGTCCTTCGGCTGCTTCATTTGATCAATTTAAAAATTTTGAAGAAAGAGGAAAAAAATTCAATTTTTTATTGAAGAAATTAAAATTAATAAAAAAAATCAATGCTAAATACTAATATTATATTTGATAGTTATTATAGTTGGTGGAAAAATATTGATAAATTCATTTTATTTTTGATTTTATCTTTGTTTTTTTTAGGTTTATTTTTTTCACTAGCATCAACTTCTTTAATTGCATCCGATAAATTGAATACCAACTCATACTATTTTTTTATTAAACATTTTATATTTATTTTTATTGGTATTTGCATTTTAGTTTCATTATCAAGTTTGAAAAGTGAAAAACTTTTTAGTATTAGCATCCTTTTTTTTACTATCTTTTTTATTAGTTTAGTTTTAGTCCCTTTTTTAGGGGTAGAGGTAAAAGGTTCAAAAAGATGGATTGATCCAATAATGTTACCAAAATTTCAACCAATTGAGTTGTTAAAGCCTTTTTTTATTTTTGTAATTGCATATATTATTTCAACTAAAAAAAATAATAATATTTATATTAATTATTTAATTAGCTCTTTAATTTTAATTCCAATCATTCTTTTATTAATTTCGCAACCAGATATAGGTCAAACATTTTTAATAATAATGATTTGGTTATCTTTAATTTTTATCTCAGGAATAAATCTAATTATTTTTTTTTCATTCTTCATTTTTTTTGGATCAATTATATCATTTTTAATATTGTATGTTCCTAAGTTTGGATACATTAAGAATAGAATTTTATCTTTTTTAGATCCCAGTACAGGAAACAATTATCAATCAGAAAAAGCTTCGGAAGCTATTATTAACGGGGGTTTTTTTGGACAAGGCATTGGAGAAGGAAAATTAAATTCTAAAATTCCCGAAGCTCATACTGATTATATAGTTTCAGTTATATCAGAGGAATTTGGTGCGATAGTCGTAATTTTGATTATGATAATTTACTTAGTTTTTGCATTTCAGGTAATAAAAAAAATAAGTTTTGAAAAAGAACAAATAAACAAATTAGTTTTATTGGGATCAATAACTTTAATTTTACTTCAATCATTTATTCATATTGGTGTAAACATAAGAATCTTGCCCACGACAGGTATGACGCTTCCATTTTTAAGCTATGGAGGATCATCAATAATCAGTAATTCAATTCTGTCAGGTATTATTTTAAACCTAACAAAAAGAAGAATAGGATAATTTGAAAAAAATATTAATTTCAACTGGTGGTTCAGGCGGACATGTTTATCCTGGAATTGCTCTGTATGAACATATAGAAAAATTTCAAAATGTTTTATTAGTAACTGATATTAGAGGATCTAAATATATAGATGATAATTTAATTAAATATAATGTTATAGATGTACCTAATATATTTTCAAATCTTTTTAAATTGCCTTTGAATATTTTATTATTTTTTTTTTCTATTTTAAAATCATTAAAATATCTTAAAAAAGAAAATATTGATATATTATTAAGCACTGGCGGATACATGTCATTACCTTTATGTATTGCTGCAAAAATTTTAAATAAAGATATTATTTTATTTGAGCCAAATCTAGTAATTGGAAGAACTAATAAGTTAATTCTAAGATTTTCAAGAAAAATCATATGTTATCATAAGGATATTACTGGAATTCCAAAAAATAGTTATGATAAAATATTTTTGACCAAACCTATATTTAGAAAAGAGATGTATAATATCAATAAAAGTTTAAACCAAACTTCAAATCAAATATTTAAAATAATTATTCTAGGTGGCAGTCAAGGAGCAAAGTTTTTTGACGCTAAAATAAAAGATATTATTTTAAATTTATCAAAAGTTCATAAAATTTCAGTATCCCAACAGGTCCATGATTCAAATGTAATTAATAATCTTGAAAATTTTTATAATCAAAACAATATTCAGTGTGAGGTTTTTAGATTTAATAAAAATTTATATAAAAATTTAAATTCTTTCGATTTAGCAATAACAAGATCTGGAGCTTCTGCGATTACGGAGCTGGCTTTTTTCAAAGTTCCTTTTATAGCAGTTCCATTTCCATACTCAAAAGATAATCATCAGTTCTTGAATGCAAAATATTATGCTGACCAAGATTGTTGCTGGCTATATGAACAGTCAGAGTTTAATACTGATAAAATAAGTAATTTTATTAGTAATTTAATAAAAGATAAAACTGATTATTTTATAAAAAGGCAAAATTTAAACAAAATTTCTTACGAAAACAGCTGGAATAATATAAATGAAAAATTAATAAATTTATTAAATGAAAATTGAGTTAGCTAAAACAGAACTAATACATTTTATAGGTATAGGGGGAATTGGGATGAGTGGCCTTGCAATAATAATGCAAGGTCTCGGTTTCAAAATTCAAGGTAGTGATATTTCTAAAAATAAAAATATTGAAAGATTGAAAAAAAATAAGATAAAAGTTTTTATTGGGCATAAGAAACAAAATTTAAAAAGATCAACAATTATTGTAATTTCATCTGCAATAAAAAAAACTAACCCTGAATACTATCAAGCAGTAAAAAACAAGCTTCCTATTTATGGCAGAGGGGAAATGCTAGGTCATATTGTTTCTTTGATGAGAAATATTGTAGTAGCAGGCTCTCATGGAAAAACTACGACAACATCATTAATTTCAAGTATATTTTCGATATCAAAATTAGATCCAACAATAATCAATGGGGGCGTCCTAAATTCATTTGGAAATTCAGCTAAGCTAGGAAAAAGTAATTGGTGCATATTAGAGTCTGATGAATCAGATGGTAGTTTTCTTAAAGTTCCTCAAACTTATTCAATTGTTACCAATATAGATGAAGAGCATTTGGATTATTATAAGTCCATTAAAGTTTTGAAAAATAAATTTATTGAATTTATTGAAAAAACGCCATCGTTTGGAAAATGTTTTATTTGTTTAGATGATATAAACAATAAAAAAATCATAAAAAAAATAAAAAATAAAAATTTTCAAACATATGGCATTGATAATAATTCTAATTTTAAAATATATAATATTAAACAAGATTACAATTTTTCAAAATTTGATGTAAAAATATCCATACCAGGGAAAAAAAATAAATTCATCAAAAGTGTAAAAATTCCTATGATTGGAATTCATAATATTAGAAATGCTACAGCTTCGCTTGCGGTAGCTTTTACAATTGGAATATCTGATAATTTTATTAAAAAAGGTTTAAAAAATTTTAAAGGAGTCCAAAGAAGATTTAATTTTATATTTAAGCATCATGATTCTTTGTTTTTTGATGATTATGCTCACCATCCTACAGAAATTAAAGAAGTATTAAATAGCGTTAAAACAGTTTATAAAAATTCGGAAATAATTTGTGTATTTCAGCCACATAGAATTTCAAGGTTATCACGACTTAGAAAAGAATTTTCAAAAGCTTTTATAGATGCCGATAGAGTTATTTTATGTCCGATTTATAAAGCTGGAGAAAATTTAAAATTAAATTTTTCATATAAATTTTTTGCAAAAGAGCTTATTAAAAACTCAAAAGTAAAACTTATTAATATAAATAATCAATATGATTTAGCAAAATATACTAATCAAAATATATTTGGAAAAAAAATTGTCGTAGCCATGGGAGCAGGAACAATTTCAAATTGGATCAGAGAAATACCAGAACTTTTAAAATGAAGATTAATGATTTAAAAAAATTTTCAGAAAATATTAAAAGTAAAATTTTTTTTGAATATAATATGAAGAATTTAAACTGGTTTAATATAGGAGGAAAAACAAAAGTATTTTTAAGAGCTGATAACTTAAATGAACTTATTGATTTTCTAAAAATTTATAATAATAGAGGAAAAATATTTATATTGGGAGCAGGATCGAATATTTTATTTACAGATAAAATATACAATGGAGTTGTTATAAAATTAGGAAAAAATTTTTCCAATATATCATTATTGAATGAAACTACACTTATAGCCGGTGGTTCAACCAAAGATAAAACTCTATCTGAATTTGCTAAGGAAAATAACATAGGAGGTTTTGAATTTTTATCAGCAATTCCAGGAACTGTTGGAGGTGGCATTAGGATGAATTCAGGTTGTTTTGAAAGTGAATTTAAAGATATAATAATTTCAGTCCAAGTTTTAGATTATTTTGGCAATATTTTCACAGTTCCTTCAGATAAAATAAATTTTTTATATAGAGGAAGTAATTTATCAGAGAAATATATTTTTTTAAGTACATCATTGAAGGGATTTAAAAAAGAAAAAAATGAAATTGAAAAAAAAATAAAATTATTAACTAATAAAAAAAATATGAATCAACCAACTAGAGTAAAAACTGGTGGAAGTACTTTTAAAAATCCAATAACTCAAACTAAAAAAAAAGTTTGGCAACTCATAAAAGAATCAGTTCCAAGTAATACTAAGTTTGGTGATGCAGAAATTTCTGAAAAACATGCAAATTTTTTTGTAAATAAAAATAATGCAAAATTTGAAGATATGAAAAAATTAATCTCATACACAATCTCAAAAGTTAAAAAAACTACTGGTATAGATCTAAACTTAGAAATTAAAATTATAGAATGAAAAAAAAAATTTTGATTATAGGAAAAAATAGCTTTATAGGTTCTCATTTATTTTTTGATTTAAAAAAAAAATTTTTTGTAAATAAAATTTCATTTTATAAATTTATGCATACTAATAAAAATTCAATTAAAAAATATAATTATATAGTTAATTGTACTTCTAATCGAGGTTATTTAAAAAAAAAATATGACCAAAATAATGATTTTGATTTTAAAATAGCAGAAAAAATTTACGACTTAGATATAAAATTTATTTTTTTAAGTTCTAGGAAAGTTTATAAATCGCAAAAAAATATTAAAGAAAATAGTAAAATAAAACCTTTATGCAATTATTCAAAGAATAAGTTAGTTTCTGAAAAAAAGTTATCAAGATTACTTAAAAAGAAATTACTAATTTTGAGAATATCCAATATTATTGGAATTCATAACAAAAAATCAAATAGAAAACTTCACAATACATTTGTTGATATTTTCTTTTCTAATGTAAAAAAGGGAGTTCTATTTAGAAACAAAAAAATTTATAAGGATTTTTTATCAATTTATAAATTTTGTGAAATTATAAGAAAATTAATAGATAAAAATTCGTATGGTATATATAATATTTCGGTTGGTAAACCGGTATTTTTAGAAGAAATAACAAATTGGTTAAACTTTTATAATAAAAAACCTTACAGGATAATTGATTTTAAAAGTAAAAAATCCTTAATTAAAGAGAGTTTTTATCTTAATAATAAAAAATTGATGAAAAAAATTAATGTAAAAAACCGCTTAATTGACTTAGAAAGAGATTGTAAAAAAATAAGTAAATTATTTTTTAAAAAAAAATGAAAAAAATAGCTTTAATATTTGGTGTTACTGGACAAGATGGGGCATATCTTTCTGAATTGTTATTAAAAAAAAAATATATAGTTCATGGAGTAATTAGAAGATCTTCATCTTTTAATACAGGTAGAATTGATCATCTTTATCAAGACCCTCATGAAAAAAAAAGAAATTTCATTTTACATTATGGAGATGTTACTGATGCAATATCTGTATCTAGTTTGATTAAAAAAATATATCCTGATGAAATTTACAATCTAGCAGCACAATCACATGTTGCCGTATCTTTTGAAGTTCCTGAATATACCGCCAATGCAGATGCAATTGGTGCTTTAAGGATTTTGGAAGCAATTAAATTTCACAAACTAAATAAAAAAACAAAATTCTATCAAGCAGGCACATCAGAGATGTTTGGAAAGGTAAGAGAGAGTCCTCAAAATGAAAATACACCATTTTATCCACGTAGCCCTTATGGAGTTGCAAAAGTTTATGCTCACTGGATAACAGTTAATTATAGAGAAGCCTATAATATTTTTGCTTGTAATGGAATTTTGTTTAATCATGAAAGTCCTATCAGAGGTGGTACGTTTGTAACAAAAAAAATTATAAATGGTTTATGTAAAATTAAATTAGGAAT
>MDTG01347123.1_pt1 | contig 14236 bp, 16 predicted proteins | sample 811421 | NCBI WGS metagenome assembly MDTG01 (sample SAMN05326645, study PRJNA326480) | marine metagenome | isolation source: seawater | place: Pacific Ocean: South East | collected 2011
AGAGCATCAAAAAATCCTTGGAATTCTAATACAATTGAGTGGACTACACCTATAGAGCCTGGACATGGTAATTGGCCTGGAGCGATCCCTAAAGTTGAAAGGTGGCCATATGATTATAGTAAGCCTGGATCTGAAAAAGATTTTATACCTCAGGATATACCACTATCAAAAACTCCTGAGTCTAATATGCCGGATGACTCTAGCAGATAGATTACTATATTATTATAATGTTTAAATGGTTAGGAATTAATTATAATCTTATAACAAAGATTAGTCTTATCCTGCTTTACATACTTATCCTTGCAGGAGGAGTTGTAAGATGTACTGGTTCAGGTATGGGTTGTCCTGATTGGCCCAAGTGTTTTGGAATGTTGATTCCCCCTACTTCTGTTAGTGAATTACCTGAAAATTACGAAGAAATATTTGTTGAAGGAAGAGTAAAAAAAAATGAGAGATTAAGTTCTGTTTTATCATTACTTGGACTTGAAAAGCTTTCTAATAGAATTAAAAATGATCCAGATATAAAAAAAGGAGATGAATTTAATGTATATAAAACATGGACAGAATATATAAATAGGCTAATTGGAGCATTAGTTGGTTTTTCCTTAATTTTAGTTTTTTTGAGTTCACTACTAATAAGACCATATAATAGAAAATTGATTTTATTATCTTTTCTGTCATTAATATTAGTTTTTTTTCAGGCTTGGGTTGGTTCTATTGTGGTATCCACAAATTTACTTTCTGGACTTATTACATTTCATGTAATTGTAGCATTATTAATAATTTGCAATGTTATACTGTGTTTCCACCTTTCATCAAGTAATGGAAAAAGTTACATAAAAAATAGCATGTTAAATTTTTTTATTATATCAAGTTTAACATTATTTATAATACAAATGATTTTAGGAACGGAGGTTCGGGAATCAGTTGATGAATTATTAAAGCTGTATGGATTTAATTTTCGAGAAAATATAATTGAATCATTAAATGATACATTTAAAATTCATAGATCTTTTTCGATTTTAATTCTTTTATTTCAGATACTTACTGTAGTAACTATTTACATTAAATTCAAGACCTACAATTTTTTTAAGACTATTTCTGTGGTGATGCTTCTTTTAATTATTTCTGAAATTTTAGTTGGTGCTGGTATGGCTTATTTTTCAATACCAAAGATACTTCAGCCGATACATCTTTTAATTGCTTTCTTGGCTTTTGGTTTACAGTTCTATATTCTAATATTAAACTTTTCCTTAAAAAAAACATAGTATTATGAATCTTATAATCTCAAAAACTATATTTGCGTTCTACATGATAATGGAAAATATTAAAATTTTTTTTGAGCTATCTAAGTTTAGACTATCTCTTTTAGTCTCTCTATCCTCAGTTTTTGGTTTTCTTATTTCCTCTAACATAGTTAATGTTAATGATGTCTTTATTCTTTTGATAGGAGGGTATTTAGTTAGTTCCTCTTCAGTTATAAATAATCAGATATTTGAGAAAGATCTAGATAAATTAATGGAAAGAACAAAAAAAAGACCTATACCAACTGATAGAATTTCTATAAAAAAATCATTAATAATATCTGTAGTTTCCATGGTATTAGGAATATTTTTGATTGCATTCTTTTTAAATATTTACGCAGCATTTTTATCTTTTATATCCCTGATACTATATTCCTTCGTTTACACTCCAATGAAAAAAATAGGTCCAATTGCTGTTTTTATTGGAGCAATTCCAGGTGCTCTTCCACCACTAATTGGCTGGGTTGCATCCACAGGACAAATAACTTTAGAGGCAATAATTATTTTCAGTATCCAATTTATTTGGCAGTTTCCACATTTTTGGGCAATTGCATGGATGTATGACGATGATTATAAAAAAGTTGGATTTAAACTTTTACCAAATAATGGTGAGAAAAATATTAAGACTGCTGTAAATATTATGATTTATACTTTATTTCTAATTCCTTTGGGTCTTCTCCCAACAATTTTTGGAATTACAGGTATAATATCAGGAGCAGTTGCTGTTGTTCTAGCAATTATATTCTTAGCTCAAACTTTTAAGCTAATAAATGATTATTCTAGAGAATCAGCACTTAAAGTAATGTTTAGTTCATTTATATATCTCCCAATTGTACAAATTAGTTATGTATTAGATAAAATTTAAAATTATGGAAAACAAACAAACTACAAATATTTTAAGAATGAATCCTAAAATCTTTTTGATATGGATTTTTATGATATCAATATCAATGATTTTTGTTTCTTTAATTAGTGCTTACATAGTTAAAAAAGGAGAACCTGGTGGATTCAACGTCGATCTACCATCTATGTTTTACTATTCTACAGTTGTAGTAATTTTGAGTAGTATATTTAAACAGCTATCTTATTTTGCTTCAAAAAAAGATAATTTTAAAACACAAAAAATATTTTTATTAGGTAGTTTTATTACAGGTGCTTTATTTCTTTTATTTCAATATTATGGTTGGGTTCAGTTAGTTGAAGGAGGTGTTTATTTTGTTGGTCATCCTGATGGATCCTTTATTTATATACTGAGTGGTGTGCATGCTTTTCATCTTATTTCTGGCCTTTTATTTATAATTTATATTTATAATTCAGCAATTAAATTAAATATACATCCTAAAAACTTATTGAGTATTGAGATGTCTACAACCTACTGGCATTTTCTTGCCGGTATGTGGGTTTATTTATTTTTAACTTTGTATTTTTATAATATATAATAATGGCAAACCAAGCTACTATATCTACTTCTAAGAAAGATCTTTGGTCAGGGGGTACTGAACCATTTAAGGCAAGTTATGGTAAACTCATGATGTGGTTTTTTCTCATATCTGATGCATTTACTTTTTCAGCCTTTTTAATTGCATATGGAGTTATAAGATTTAGACATCCTGGCTATGAAGGTACATTATCTGACTTTTCTTTTTCTCAGTCATATTGGCCAGTCCCAGAAAAAGTTTTTGAGGCATTTCCATTTTTTCATGGAGTTGAATTACCACTAGTTTTTGTTGGCTTAATGACCTTTATTTTGATTCTAAGTAGTGTGACTATGGTTTTAGCTGTAGAGGCTGGCCATAGAATGGATAGACAGGCTGTAGAAAAATGGATGATATGGACTATTTTCGGTGGCCTTACTTTTCTTGGGTGTCAAGCTTGGGAATGGTCTCACTTTATTCATGGAACAGATGCAGGGACTAGACTTTTAGATGGAAGTATAATATATGGTGCAAATCTTCAGACAAATCAATATGGCCCCCCTGATTTTGCAGCTTTCTTTTTCTTTATAACTGGATTTCATGGATTTCATGTTTTTAGTGGAGTAGCATTAAACTTCTTAATATTTTATCAAGCAACTGTTGGAATATTAGAGAGAAGAGGCCATTACGAGATGGTTGAGAAAGTTGGCTTGTATTGGCATTTTGTCGATTTAGTTTGGGTTTTTGTTTTTACCTTTTTTTACTTAGTATAGTATTATGATTGAACCAGAAATTTCTACAATAAAGCCACAACCAGCTGACAAGTCTAAAATATGGAAGATTTGGAAAGTTGCTATAATACTTGGATTAGTCACTGCAGCAGAGTTCTATGTTGCTTTACAGTTTCCCGAGTCATGGAAAAGCTTTAAAATATTTTTATTTATTGGTATGACTTTTGTAAAAGCTGGTTATATAATAGGTGAATTTATGCATTTGGCTCATGAACAAAAGTCGTTAATGTGGACAATATTAATACCATGTGTTTTTGTAGTATGGTTGTTAGGTGCCTTGTTTATACAAGCTGATGCTATATATCAAGCCATTTACTTTTAATGATTAATCTGAAAAAGGCTTTTATCCTTTCATTTTCAATTCTTCTTCCTATTATAATTTATTTCTTTTTAAGATTTTTTGGAGATAATAAATATGTTGTCTCCGATGTTGATTATGGATGTTACGAGGTATTGATGAAATCTGTATTTTCTAAACAAAATAAAAGATCTGAAGTTATAATTATAGATATAAGGTTTAATCCAAAAAATTCATTAGTTGATAATCTACTGACAAAATTATATAATAAGAAAAAGATTGATATTATAACATTATCAGAGACTAATCGTAATCTAGGGTGGAAAGTTCTTGAAACTAATTTCTTTTTTGAGACTAAAGAAAAGTTGTGTTTTGAGTATGGAAGTAAAAATGATTATATATTACTCTTAGATAGAAATTATAAAGTTAGAGGAATATATGACCTTACCGATTTAGATGAATACGATAGGTTAAATGTAGAAATTGACATTGTAAATCTTGAAAATGAAAAATAATCTCACTAAAGTTATAGCACTTGTTTCTATTTTGATTCCACTTGCTGTAGCATTTCTTCTTTTCATGCCTAGCAAGATTTCTTATTTTGGTGAATGGACATATAAATTACCTCATTTTAATGCAATCATTAATTCGTTGACATCTATACTTCTAGTCCTCTCTTTCTATTCAATTAAATATAAAAAAAATATAAGCTTACATCAGAATTTAAATACAATGGCTTTTACTCTAGGAGGAATTTTTTTAGTTTCATATATTATTTATCACTCTTCAGTTGATAGCACAAAATATCTAGGTGATTCGAGATTGATTTATTATTTTTTTCTTATTTCTCATATATTACTTTCTATTGTAGTTGTCCCTTTTGTACTATTTGCATTTTATTTCTCACTGACAAATAAAATACAACAACATAAAAAAGTTGTAAAATATACCTTTCCAATATGGTTGTATGTATCTGTGTCTGGTGTTATTGTTTATTTGATGATTAGCCCTTATTATAAGTTTTAATGAAAAATATTTGTTCTCTTTTTTTGGTTTTTATATTAACAACATATGATATACTAGCACAAGGTTGCTCAATGTGCAGGGGAATTGTTGAGAGTGATGCTAATTCTGGAGGTACAGGTATTTCATCAAGTATTAACTCGGGTATTATCTATTTATTTACTTCCACTTACGTTCTCATAATAATTGGCGCTGTCTTGTGGTATTTTAGAAGCAGGAAATATGTGAAAGATCAAGAAAGTAAAAGAAAGATAAAAAAAAGAGTAGCCTCTTTAATTGATTAAGTCTATCTAATTTTTTTCATTAACTTATTTGAAAATACAAATTCATTTAACTCCTTAATTTTAGTTTTTAGAATCTTTTTGTTATTTCCCTCCCATAATTTTTTACCTTCATGTAGGAACATGATATATTCTCCAATTTCAACTACGGAGTTCATATCATGAGTCACAACTATTGTCGTTGTATTTAATTTTTGAGTTAATTCTAAAATAAGATCATCAATTTTTATAGCAGTTAGGGGGTCAAGTCCTGAATTGGGCTCGTCACAGAATAGGTATTTAGAATCATTCACAATCGCCCTTGCTATTCCCACTCTCTTTTTCATTCCACCGCTGAGTTCTGAGGGCATTTTATTATTTATTTTTTCAAGGCCTACTAACTCCAGGCAATGATTTACCTTTTCTACTTTTTCATTTTCAGGTGTATCAGTAAGTATATCAAGTGGAAACTTTATATTTTCTTCAACATTTTTTGAATCGAATAGTGCACTACCTTGAAACAACATACCAATTTCTCTCCTTATTTCTGTGGTAAGATTTTTTTTAGCATTAGTAAAGTTTCTCTTATCAAATAAGACAGATCCTTCATCTGGTTCTAGGAGACCAACAAGGCATTTTAATAGAACACTTTTACCAGTACCACTAGCACCTATTATTAGATTGGTTCTGCCTTTTTCAAAAGTTCCTGATATATTAAAGAGAACCTGTTTGTCTTTAAAAGATTTTGATATGTTTTTAATTTCAATCATAGTAATACTTGAGCTAGGATATAATCTGCTATAAGAATGAAAATACAGCTATTGGTAACAGCATTGGTACTTGACTTACCTACTTCAAGAGCACCACCTGATGTGTAATATCCCTGAAAAGATGATATTGATGCTACAATGAAAGCAAAAACATAAGATTTTACTAGTGCAAAAGGGATATTGAAAGGATTAAACTCATATCTTAAACCATATATATACTCTTGACCCGTAATAACATCAGTTAGGACACCAGCCATATAACCACCGCTGATAGCAAGAGTAGCGGAAATTATGACAAGAACTGGAAACATAAGTAGAGATGCTATAATTTTAGGTAATACAAGATATGAAGATGAGTTAACCCCCATCACTTCTAGAGCATCAATTTGTTCAGTTATTCTCATTGTTCCTAATTCACCTGCTATATTAGAACCAACTTTTCCTGCAAATACAATAGCTATTATAGTTGGAGATAATTCAAGCAGCGTCATATCCCTAACAACCAATGAAATCACATAGTCTGGTATGAGGGGGCCAACAAGATTAAAAGCAGTTTGAATAGTTGTCACTGCACCCATAAAAATTGATACGATTGAAACAATAAATAAGCTATCATATCCTATTTTAATACATTCATTAATAGTTAGCGAGACATAGGTTCTAAACTTTTCTCTTCTCTCGAGGAGAGAAATCATAAAGAGAATATACTTACCAAATTTTTTCAACTTATTAAGTTATTTTTTATTAATATACATACAAATTATTAAATTAAAACGAGATTTTAATGTAATGAAAAAAACTATAGTATTAACTGGTGGTTCCAAGGGAATGGGTAAATCAACTCTTCTTAAGTTTGCAGAGAATAATTTTGATATTTTAACCTGTTCAAGAAAGAAAACTGATCTTAAGTTAATTGAAGATGAGATACGAGAGTTACATCCTAATATTAATTTTAATTCTATAGATTCTGATCTTTCAGATAAAAGTGGATGTGATAAATTCACTGACTTTATTAACTCAAATACAGATAAAATAGATGTTTTAGTAAATAATGTTGGGACATTTATTCCAGGAGAGTTAATGAATGAAGAAGAAGATGCCCTTGAATTTATGATGAATACTAATCTCTACTCAAACTATTGGGTGACTAGAGGACTATCACAAAAATTTATTAATCAGAAGTATGGTCATATCTTTAATATTTGTTCTATTGCCAGTAAAGTTGCTTATGAAAATGGGGGTTCGTACTGTATATCTAAATTTGCTCTTTATGGTTTCAGTCAGTGTCTTAGAGAAGAATTTAAAAAATTTAATGTTAAGGTTACTGCTGTATTACCAGGAGCAACAAGGACTGGTAGCTGGGATGGAACTTCCTTACCTGACGAACGTTTTATAAATGTTGACGATATATCAAATTCAATTTATGCAGCATATGACACATCACCAGGTGCTACAGTAGAAGAGATAGTAATTCGTCCTCAACTTGGTGATATTTAAATAGTTAATTTTGAATAAATTTTTTAATAAAGGTTTATTTAGATATAAGAGAAGAGACTCTCACACTGTCCAAATTGGTAACTCAGCTATCGGCGGCAATAATCCAATTAGAATTCAATCAATGACAACTGCTGATACTATGGACACTAAATCCACTGTAGAACAGACAATTAGGATGATAAACTCAGGATGCGAGTTTATAAGGATAACAGCACCTAGTGTTGGTGCTGCTAAAAATTTATCAAATATTAAAAGTGAGCTCCTAAAAAAGGGATATAATGTTCCTCTTATTGCAGATATTCATTTCACACCAAAGGCTGCTGAAATTTCTGCAGAGATTGTTGAAAAGGTTAGGATAAATCCAGGAAATTACTCCGATACTAAAAAGTTTAAAGTAATTAATTATGATGATAAAACCTACAATGAAGAAATTGAGAGAATTTACGATAGGGTATCTCCATTAATTAAGATTTGTAAAAGTAATGGAACTGCAATGAGAATTGGTACGAACCACGGCTCATTATCAGACAGAATTCTTAGTAGGTTTGGAGACACACCTAAAGGTATGGTTGAATCTGCACTAGAGTATTTAAGAATATGTGAGGATCATAATTTCTATAATATTGTCTTGTCAATGAAGGCTAGCAACCCTTTAGTTATGGTCCATGCGTATAGACTTTTAGTTGAAAATTTGGATAATTCTGAACTTAAAAATTACCCAATACATCTAGGTGTTACAGAAGCAGGGGAGGGCGAAGACGGTAGGATAAAATCGTCAATTGGAATAGGCTCATTACTTGATGATGGTATAGGTGATACAGTAAGGGTATCTCTAACTGAGGAACCAGAATTTGAATCCCCAGTAGCAAGTCTGATGACCGATAGATATATTAATCGTATAAACCACGATATTATAAAAAGTCCAAAATCATTTGACTTTTCTCCATTCCATTATGATAAAAGAGAATCAGATGAGATAGCTAATATTGGAGGAGACTTTCTTCCTGTTGTTATTAGCGATTTATCTTTCCTAAGTGAAATTGAGGAGAAACATTTAAGTATGTTGGGTATTAATTTTGATTCGGATAGAACTTTATGTAATACTGAAGATACCTCACCAGATTATATATTTGTTGGAGATAAGGAAATAAATATTAAAAATTTCAAATATAATACCATTGTTAATTACGACAAATGGTTAAAAAATAAAGTATCAGATAAATCTTTCCCTCTTATTGATATATCAAAAATAAAGTTTATTAAAAAAGTATCAAAAAAATTGAATTTTATTTCTTTAAAAACCAATGATATTCATCTTTTAAATCAGACTGATTTACCATTAAATTCTGTACTTATTATTGACTCTGATAATGATCATTTTATGCCAGATATGAGATCATTTTTTCTTTCCATCCCCTTTAAAAATCCAGTTATAATTAGCTCTAATTATAATATGAATTACTCTGATAAGTTAATTGTTCATTCATCCACTGATCTTGGTGGATTATTTATTCAGGGAATGGGAGATGGTATATTTTTAAGGTCCTCAAAGCAATCTGAAAAAGATTTTAATAAAATTAATTCTCTTAGTTTTAAAATATTACAGGCGGCTAGGGTAAGAGTTACAGCAACTGATTTTATATCGTGTCCTTCCTGTGGTAGAACACTTTTTGATTTACAAAAAACTACTGCAATGATAAGAGATAGGACTGATCACTTAAAAGGATTAAAGATAGGAATAATGGGTTGTATAGTAAATGGTCCAGGAGAGATGGCAGATGCAGACTATGGATACGTGGGCTCGGGTAAAGATAAAATCACTTTATATAGGGGGCAAGAGGTTGTCAAAAGAGCTATTCAGTATGAGGATGGTGTTGATGAGCTTATTGAACTTATTAAAGATGATGGTAATTGGGTAGACCCTAAATGAAAATGAAAAAAATGAAAAAAAAACAAAAAAAAATATCTTATTATTTTGACTTCACTGAGGTAGTAAACTATTTCTTTAGAAAAAAGGATTCTAATAGAAAATCAAACTTTAGCTTAAAGGCTATGCACACTGTTAATAAGTTATCAATTCTTATTTTTTTACTTGGAGTAATTGTAATTATAATAAGAAGAATTTTTTCATGATAAAAAAGATCTATTTACATCTTTTATTTTTAACATTTTTATCATGTAAAAATGATGTGAGCGAGGTTCAAGAATTAAACTATCTTGCGTTAGGAGACTCTTACACAATAGGTGAGTCTATAGAGTTAGGTGACTCATTTCCATTTCAGTTAAAAAAAAAAATTGATGAAATTAGAAAAGTTAAAATTATTGCAAAGACGGGATGGACAACAGGAGAATTAATAGATAGTTTAAATTCAATTGATATTAAAAAAAAATATGATTTTGTCTCACTATTGATTGGTGTTAATAACCAATACAGAAACTACGATATTTTATCATTTGAGAAAGAATTTGAGGTATTATTAAATATGGCCGTAAGCTATTCCAGAAATATTAATAATGTATTTGTTTTATCAATCCCTGATTATGGAGTGACACCATACGGTTTAAAAAATAAAGAAAAAATAATGGCCGAAATCAATTTATATAACCAAATAATAAAAAGAATAACTAACATTTATAATATAGATTTTTATGATATAACTGATATTTCAAGGGAAGCTGAGAGGAATAAATTTTTAATAGCAGATGACAGTCTTCATCCATCAAAACAAATGTATTCTCAATGGGTTGATAAGTTATATAGAGATATAGAACTAAAAATTAATTAGATAACTATATTGATTATTTTTTTTGGAATAAAAATAATTTTTTTAATCTCTTTATTTTCTGTCCATTTCATAACTATTTCATTAGAAATTACCTTTGACCTTAACTCTTTTTCTTCTATATCAATTTTGAATTTTATTTTTGTTCTAAGTTTTCCATTAATCATTATTGGGTATTCAAATATATCCTCAGTTAAAAATTTATTATTATACTCAGGATAATTTGATAATGAAATACTTTTTTTGTTTCCTAGTTTACTCCATAATTCTTCAGAAATATGTGGAGCAAAAGATGATAAAACGATTAACAGTGGCTCAAGAATTTCCTTTTTATTACATTTCTTTCTACTTAGTTCGTTGACTGTAATCATTAACTGACTAATACACGTATTTATTGAAAGTCTATCGATATCATTTTCAATTTTTTTAATTGCTGTATGCAGTAATTTAAGTTCATCATTATCAGGTTTTTCATTCGAAATGCTGAACTTACCTTCATTATGGAAAAGTGACCAAAACCTATTTAAAAATTTGTACACACCTTCAATTCCATTAGTATTCCATGGTTTTGATTGTTCAAGAGGACCTAAAAACATCTCATACATTCTGAGTGTATCAGCACCAAAATCATTAATTATATTATCTGGATTTACGACATTACTCTTAGATTTTGACATCTTTTCAGTTTCAAAACCACATACATATTCATTACCTTCAAGTATAAACTCAGCATCGTTAAATTCTTTGGATGATTTCTTGAATTTATCTAAATCTAGTTTATCATTCTCTACAATATTCACATCAACATGAATCTTTGTGAAATCATACTCATTTCTTAGATTATAAGAAACAAATTTATTTGTGTTCTTTACTCTATAAATAAAATTTGACCTTCCAAGTATCATTCCTTGATTAACTAATTTTTTAAATGGTTCAGGTGTATTAACATGTCCAAGGTCATATAAAACTTTATGCCAAAATCTAGAATATAATAAATGAAGTACAGCGTGTTCAGCTCCACCGATATATAAATCCACAGGCATCCAGTATTTTATTTTTTCATTACTTGCAAAAGCTTCTTTGTTGTTTGGATCTAAATATCTCAGGTAATACCAGCATGACCCTGCCCACTGGGGCATAGTGTTTGTTTCTCTCTCATATTCTATATTATCTAAATTTACTTTAACCCAGTTATGACTTCTTGCTAAGGGGGATAATCCGTCATCCGTTGGAAGGTAACTTTCAACCTCAGGTAGTTTAACAGGTAAATCTTTTTCATTTACTGGGAACTGATTACCATTGGAATGTAAAATAGGGATTGGTTCTCCCCAATATCTTTGTCTAGTAAATATCCAATCTCTTAATTTATAGTTTATTGTTTTCTTTCCAAGATTTTTACTTTCTAAAAGTTCAGTTACTATTTTTTTAAATTCTTTGTTTTCTACTCCACTGTAATCACCTGAATTAATTATAGTTCCATCACCTGTATAACATTTATCATCAGAGTTGTTTTTAATGACTTCTTTAATTTCTAGTTTAAACTTTGAGGCGAACTCATAATCTCTCTCGTCGTGAGCTGGTACTGCCATTATCGCTCCAGTACCATAGCTAGATAAGACATAATCTGAAATCCAGATAGGAATTTTTTCTTCTGATATAGGATTTAAAGCAAAAGATCCTGTAAATACTCCTGTTTTATTTTTTTCATTTTCTTGCCTTTCAAGTTCACTCTTCTTTGCAGTCATATCTACATAATCCTTAATTTGATCTTTGTACTCATCTGATGTTAAGCTTTGTACCATTTTGTGTTCAGGCGCAAGTACTAAATAAGTAGCTCCATAAATTGTGTCTGGTCTTGTGGTGAAAACTTTTATATTTATTTTATTATTTACAGGAAATGATATTTCAGCTCCAGTTGATTTACCTATCCAATTTTTTTGAGATAATTTAATAGAATCTGGCCAATCAAGTGTATCAAGATCCTTAAGAAGTCTTTCTGAGAATTCTGTTATTCTCATTACCCATTGTCTCATTGGCCTCCTGATAACGGGAAAACCTCCTCTTTCACTAACTCCTCCAATTACCTCCTCATTAGATAAGACAGTACCTAACTCTTCACACCAGTTAACATCAACTTCATCTATATATGCTAATCTTTTAGAGTCAATGTATTTAGTTTTTTCGTTAGCTGACAAATCATTAGGAACTTTTAATTTTTCAATAGTTTCAGCTTTATCATTTTCATGATTAAAGTAGCTATTGTAGAGCTTTAAAAATATCCATTGAGTCCATTTATAATACTTACTATCACTAGTTCTTACTTCTCTATCCCAGTCAAATGATAGCCCTAGTTGATTTAGTTGCTCTTTGAATTTTGAAATATTATTTTCTGTTGTCTCCTTTGGGTGTTGTCCGGTTTTTATTGCATACTGTTCAGCAGGTAAACCAAATGAATCAAACCCCATTGGGTGGAGTACATTATAGCCCTTTAACTTTTTGAATCTAGAAATTATATCTGATGCTATATAACCTAATGGATGTCCAACGTGAAGTCCTGATCCTGAAGGATATGGGAACATATCCATGACATAGTATTTGGGTTTGTTGTTAATTTCAGTTTTATAGGTTTTATTTTTATCCCAGTATTCTTGCCATTTTTTCTCAATACTCTCGAAATTATACTTCATCTTCAAAAATACAATTTAATTAATTATTAAAGGTTTATTTTTTTCTGAAAACTATAGTTATTGGAACTCCATCTAATGTAAAATATTCACGTAATTTATTCATTAAAAATCTCTTGTATGATTCTTTAATGTACTGAGGTAAATTTGAGAAGAATGCAAATGTTGGCGTATTAGTAGGTAGCTGAGTTATATATTTAATTTTAATATATTTTCCTTTATTCGATGGGGGAGGATATTTTTTAATTTCAGGTAAAATCTTATTATTAAGTTGAGAGGTTGATATTTTTTGATTTCTATTTTCATAAATTTCAAGGGCTTTCTCTAAAACTTGAAAAATTCTTTGTTTCTTTAATACTGATGAAAAAATTATAGGTATGTAATCGAATGGGCTAATTTTATTTTGAATAATTTTTTCATATTCTTTAAGTGTGCTGTTATTTTTTTCAATTAAATCCCATTTATTAACCATAATAATAACCCCTTTTTTGTACTTTACTGCAAGAGATAAAATATTCATATCCTGACCTTCAAAACCTTGTTGAGCATCAATCATTATTATGGTGACATCACTATTTTCTAGAGCTTGTATAGATCTCATAACAGAATAAAATTCAATATTCTCACTCACTTTAGATTTTTTTCTTATACCTGCTGTATCAGTAATAATGAAGTTTTTACTAAATAAATTATATTCGGTATCTATAGAATCTCTAGTTGTTCCAGATATTTCTGTGACGATATTTCTTTCCTCTCCCAGTATTGAATTTGTTAGAGATGATTTTCCAACGTTAGGTCTCCCAAGTATAGATATTTTAGGTAATTGTAGATCTATTTTTTCTTCGACGTCTTCTATTTTACTCACAACCATATCAAGTAAGTCCCCTGTTCCAGATCCGTTGACTGAAGAAATAGGAATAATTGGAATTTTTTTTAGTCCTAGCTCATAGAATTCATTAGAATTAATCTCTAGATTAGGGTTATCGGCTTTATTTGCTACTAGAATTGTCTCCTTATCTAATTCTCTAATGATTTTAGAAAAATCAGAATCTAAGGATGTTAATCCATCTTTACAATCAACCATAAATAAAATAATTGAAGCTTCGCTAAGAGCAAGAATTACTTGTTCTTTAATTTTTCTTTCGAATATATTATCTGAACTTTCTACATACCCTCCTGTATCGATAACTGTAAATACTTTTCCATTCCAGTCTGAAATACCATAATGCCTATCCCTAGTCACACCACTTTCATCATGAATTATGGCCTTTCTTTTCTCAACTAATCTATTAAAAAGGGTAGATTTACCAACATTGGGTCTGCCTACAATTGCAACTATATTACTCATTAAGAATTAATTAAATCTAGGCGAATTTAATTAATAGTAATTAATTGTATGTTATTTTTAATA
>MDTG01196096.1_pt1 | contig 14235 bp, 16 predicted proteins | sample 811421 | NCBI WGS metagenome assembly MDTG01 (sample SAMN05326645, study PRJNA326480) | marine metagenome | isolation source: seawater | place: Pacific Ocean: South East | collected 2011
CTCTGTTGTCGCATCGAACACCGCATGGATTTTCAGCAAAGCCTGATCACCACGGTTCATGATTACAGCCTTGGCAATCTCGACGCCATCGACTTCAACAAAGAGCTTCAGCAAAGACCGACCGCCTTGCTGATTCCTTGTCTGATGGAGGAATTCAATCGGCCAGCACTAGCCCTGATCCGCGACACGCTGTCCAAGCTCACAGGACTTTCCAGCCTGGTGATCGCCCTTTCCGCCAAGAGCATCGAAGACGTCAACACAGCCAAAGCCTTCTTTGCCGATATGCCGTTCCCGGTGCAGGTGCACTGGACAAACAGCCCTGCAGTGATGGAAGTGCTCTCCTCCATGGGCAGCTTGGGCCTGGATTTAACAGGCCCTCCCGGCAAAGGCTGGGCTGTGTGGCAAGGGTTGGGAGTTGCGTGTCAGCAAGCTGAAGTCATCGGATTATTTGATGCAGACATCCGCACCTTTGGCTCTGGCTATCCGGAACGGATGCTGCGTCCATTACTCAACCCGTCTCACGGAATGGCCTACGTGAAGGCGTTCTATAGCCGTCTTTCATTAGAAACCCAGGCTCTACAAGGGCGGGCCACACGACTATTTGTAGGCCCGTTACTGGCAAGCCTGGAACAAATTTTTGGGACACTGCCTTACCTGCGCTACCTCCAAACCTTTCGTTATCCACTGGCCGGTGAGTTCGCTTTCACACGCGATCTGGCGATGAATTTGCGAATCCCATCAGACTGGGGCCTCGAAATGGGGCTGCTCTCCGAGGTCTATCGACACGTTGCACCCAGCAGGATCACACAAGTGGATCTTGGGTTGTTTGATCACAAACACAAAAGCCTGGGAAACAAGCCCGACGAAGGGCTGCAACGCATGGCCAGCGAAATCTTTTGCACTGTCCTGCGCAGCCTGATGGAGCACGAAGGCTGCGTGATGTCGATGGATCAACTACCGACACTGGAGGTGCTTTACAGACGTGTGGGCGAAGACCGCGTCCGTCAATTCGGACTTGATTCCGCCATCAACCGTCTTCCCTACGACCGCCATGGCGAAGAGTTGGCATTGCACCGCTTTGCTGACCTGCTGCGCCCAAGCTTGAACGGACTACTTGCATCACCCATTGCGCATCAGCTGCCAAGTTGGTCTCGACTAAATAGCTGCAATCCTTCCTTTGCATCTGACCTTGCCCAAGCAGGACGCGTTGAACCACCACTACAGCTATACGAGTCTGCACTGAAGCAACCTCGTCGTCCAAATCATTATCCAACACATCAGACAGTGACGCAGGAAGCCTCAACTACAGCAGTCGCCTGAGCTCACAAAAGTTAAAGCCACAAAAACAAAGACAAGAGGAGTGATTTGTATTGCCACGAACAAAAGATCAGTCACAACAACTACCAAATCAGATCATTCGGTATCAAGCCAAAAAATCAAAACCAGCTTTGTATGAATTCGGTGACGAATTAGACATTTATGCCGGCGCATCCTGAGGAAATTAGAAGCATCAGCTCAGAATTCAGATGATGGAATGCGTTTACCGGAATGACACGAACAAAATGGTGGTGGTGAAGTGCGTCGGCAAACATCATTTTTATCTTGAAAAGGTGGTAATGCCAAAAGAACTTTTCTGGTTTGAAGCACCGAGGGAGGCACGGCTGGAACTCTGGAAAATGTCACCGCAAGGCCAAATGCTGGACATTCGCGCAAACGTCTCTGACTACTCGATCGAAAATGATCCGATTACTGAATCAGCCTACGCAAGCTAGGCAAGACACAAACACTCCCAAATTCAATCTTTATTTCGAGCATCAACACCAAAAATCTCACCTTGCAACAGTCAAACAATTGAAGTTAAGATTGAGTTCAATTTAAAGAGCTCAAACGACAAGCCTGCTCCCACACTAAACAGGCGCTTCAAGGCAAAAACAGTTGAATTGACAGAGAATAATATGTAAACAGAACTCAAACAACAACGATTAATCGATAAGACAAGAACTAATACCGAGTCAGGAGTGCTTGGTAACTAAGTTATTCAAAGCAATCCTCATTTTAAAGTTCAAACCAGCCTCATTTAACGTAATGGATACCCCGATAGACAAGCAGCTTTCTAGAACACGGCACCAAAGGAAGTCCTATCAATTCAGCAGTACGCTTAGATCGGATGAAACCCTCAGGAACACATAGGTCTCAATTAACGATGGCTTCCTCTCTGCGAGCAAGGTAAGTGGCTCTGCGGTAGGTGAGAGATTGACAGGGCTTACTCGCAATGCCAACGCGTGGCTCATAGCGATGACCACGGAAAGTAAGAATTGCCATTTTGGAATTCCGTATCAGCCCAGGCCCCCGTTCCATGGCCTGATTGAATGCGCCTCAACCGATTCAAGGAAAAGGTGAACGACTTTGTAGCTGAAACTACAAATTCAAAATGGATGGAAGAGCAATATAAAATCAGCTTCCTGGGGCAAATTGATACAATTTGTAGCATTGACAATTTTGGATAACCTCAAAACCCGCCGGATCAATAAAAACAAAAGCAATCAGCTCATTAAGAGCATGGTGATTTTGACAACATGCGGCATCGCTCACGGTTGCAGTTCAACCCAAGTGGGTGACACACAAAGCTCTGTCAAAGAAGTACCCGTTAGCGAGGCAAAAGTTGGAGATGTACTTGTGAAAACAAATGAAGTTCAAGTGATATTAACTGCACCATTTAAACCTGGACAGCCCAATGGACTCTATGACGGTGGCGTAAAGAGTCAATCAACCACAGGCGACATTTCGCATTATGAGGTCAATGCCATCTGCAGCATGCCCGACCTTCAGGGCTGGCCAGAATACGACAACATATACGGAAAAATAATCAGCGATCCCAGCGAGGCTGGAAAAGAGGGTGGGAATACGCAATGGCAGTTGTTATTAATGTTTGACGGAGAGCAACTATCGAAGGGTGAAGAATCAGCACCGTCATGGGCTAAAAGATTAGCCCAAAACCTATGCCGCAAAGGTGCTTTTGACGACAGCAATATCGAAGTACAGACAACGCCTAACAAAACAAAAGAAAAGTAGTAAGGAGCGATACAAAATGCACCCTATCCAGCAATAACAGCAAACAAAAGCTTGACACCGTATCTAAAAACACAGAAGACCTAGATGAAGTCGATTAATAACTAACTGGTTAATATTGTTTGGGCCAATAAAAAAATTGATACCTTCGAGAAAACGAAATTGGGCAAATCGAGAAATGGTGAAATCGACTACTCAGCCAATCTTCTGCAGCTGAAACAATATTAAAGGCTACTATTTTTTTCAATGGCTAGTACCGGAAGCGTCAGCGCATGGGATGAAGCATTGCTTACTGCAATGGTTCAATATCCAGTTCCTGTAATTACAGGACCGGAAGATATCCAAATACAAGTCGATAAAATTTGCACCTGCCTAGCCAACACCAAGGCTGGCTATCCAGATCTTGACCTGATTGTTTTTCCGGAATACTCAACACAGGGTCTGAACACCAAGATCTGGACATATGACGAAATGCTGTTGAGGATCGATTCTCCGGAGATCGATAGGTTCCGTCAGGCCTGCAAAGAAAACGATGTCTGGGGCGTCTTTTCCTTGATGGAACAAAACGATGATCCAAGTCTGCCACCATTCAACACAGCAATCATCATCAACTCAGATGGAGAAATTGCTCTCCACTACAGAAAGCTGCAACCCTGGGTACCCATTGAACCTTGGTCACCAGGCAACTATGGAATGCCTGTCTGCGACGGTCCTAAGGGATCAAAACTGGCAGTTTGCATTTGCCATGACGGAATGTTCCCTGAGCTGGCAAGAGAGGCCGCCTACAAAGGCGCCAATGTTTATATCAGAATCTCAGGCTATTCAACACAGGTAAATGATCAGTGGATTCTGACAAACCAAACCAATGCCTGGCAGAATCTGATGTACACAATTTCTGTAAATCTCGCTGGATATGACAATGTATTTTACTACTTTGGAGAAGGAACTGTCTGCAATTACGATGGCAACGTAATTCAACAAGGACAAAGAAATCCTTGGGAGATCGTAACAGCTGAATTGTTCCCTCGCCTTGTTGACAAGGCAAGAGAAAATTGGGCCCTTGAAAACAACATCTTCAACCTAGGCTGCAGAGCTTATGTAGGCAAGCCTGGCGGTGAAAAAGAAAATTATTTGACCTGGGTGAAGGACTTGGCAAATGGCGAGTACAAACTGCCCTGGGACGACAACATTAAGGTAAGAGATGGTTGGAAGTATTATCCAGATGGAGTTCAGCTAGGCCCTCTGCCAGCTAAAGGCAATGGACACAGTTCACAAGCCCCTTCAATAACCGAAGAGACACCTGTAATGGCACAAACATAACGGCAACAAGCAATTAAATTGGAAAGCCTCAGGTTAAACCTGAGGCTTTTTTGTATCAGGATTGAGAGAATGGAATCAAAGAAAGGTGCGAGTTGAAAACACCAGACCTATCAAAAAATGATCATGCCTTCTCAGAAAAATAAACGCTGGTAGCAGATGAGTCGTCTGATTTTTATCATCAGTTAATAGATCCGAAATCAAACAGTTAGAAATTCTTCAATCACTGCATCAGACAATGATCCTGTTGGGCCACTGGAAACAATGCCTCCCCGCTGCATCGCATAATAAAAACTTGATTTTTTTACAAAGTGAAGATGTTGCTCAACAAGCAGCACACTAATACCAGTCTCGCGAACAATTCTCTCGACAGCATTTTCAATATCAAGGATAATTGATGGCTGAATACCCTCTGTAGGCTCATCTAACAGTAGTAACTTGGGCTTGCCGAGCAAAGCACGCGCAATTGCAAGTTGCTGCTGTTGTCCACCACTGAGATCTCCTCCGCGCCTGTTCAGAAATTGTTCGAGAATTGGAAATAGCTCAAAAACAATTGGGTCAATATGCCGATTTTTCGCTAAACCTCCAGGAAGCGACTCCATTCCTAAAAGTAGATTTTCTTTGACAGTAATACGAGGAATAATATCGCGACCTTGAGAGACATAACCAATACCATGCCTGGCACGTTGATAAGGCGGTTGCGACATAAGAGATGTGCCACTGTAGTCAATACTTCCACTGGACTGATTTAGCAGTCCGATAATTGTCTTCAAAAAAGTAGTTTTCCCAACACCATTTCGCCCAATCAGGCAGACCATTTCTCCAACTGGGATATGAAGATCCACATTTCTCAGAATATGACTTTCACCATAATAAACATTTAAATCCGAGACATTCAGAATAGACTGTGGTGACGCAGTAGTGGAATTCATGGGAATCAAAAGGAATGGTTGAGCAAGTCTATATAACTAAAGTTGCCAGCTAAGTAATATTAGTGGTCATCAGCCTGGCCAAGATAAACCTCGATAACTCTAGGATCCTGCTTTACATCTTCAATCATTCCTTGGGTCAATAATTGACCTTGATGTAGCACAGTAACTGGTGCCCCGAGGTCTCGAATAAACTCCATATCATGCTCAATAACTACAACCGTATGGTCTCCCGCCAGTGATTTGATGAGTTCCGCTGTTCTGGATGTTTCTTCATCAGTAAGACCAGCGACAGGTTCGTCCAAGAGAATCACATCCGGAGATTGTGCTACAAGCATCGAAATAGCGAGCCATTGCTTTTGACCATGGGAAAGAGATCCAGCCTCAACTTTTGCATAAGGTGCAAGACCCACATAATCCATAATGCGATGAACTTCATCCTTCACTGTTGAAGTCAAGGTTTCGAACATTAACTTGAAAGGAGATTTGTTTGGAGAAGCAGCAAACTCAAGGTTTCGGATCACAGAAAGGTTCTCAAAAACACGAGGCGTTTGAAACTTGCGGCCAACACCAAGTCGAGAAATTTTCTGCTCAGACAAACCGAGAATACTCTGACCACGCAAAGAAACGGAGCCCTTTGTTGGCTTGACCTTACCGGTGATAACATCCAAAAAAGTTGTTTTTCCTGCACCATTGGGACCAATAATCGACCGAAGTTCTCCAGGATGTAATGCAAGAGAAAGATCGGTTAGAGCAAAAAAGCCATCAAAATCAACACTTACGTCATTCAACTCAAGGATTGGCGTTGGCATAGCAAAAAGGGAAAAGAGAAAACAATGAATGAATACGTTTATTTCTGGGTAATAGTTTTAGGCTCTAAGTTAATCTGCTCGTCAACATCGATACGGGGGTAAGTTTTGGACCTTTTTGTGATTCCAAAAGCAGCCAACATGGAAGACAAGCCACCCTTGGTAATCCACCCATAGATGCCATCAGGCATCAACACAACAACAAAGATGAAAAGGCCACCCTGAACAAAAAGCCAAGCCTCAGGCAAAGCCTCACTCACAAGACTACGCAGATAGTTAACCAGAACAGCACCAATAACTGGGCCTATTAGTGTTCCTCGCCCGCCCACAGCAACCCAAATCACCATTTCAATTGACATGGAAATAGCCATATACTGGGGCGAAACAATGCCAGATTGAACGGTGTATAAGGCACCTGATATTCCAGCTAATCCGCCAGCCACAAGAAAGACAATTACTTTAAATGGAACAGGATTGAATCCTGAAAATCTCACGCGTGCTTCATCATCACGAATACCGATCAGTGCATCCCCAAAACGTCCCGTTGTAAGAAACCTGCACAAAAGAAAGGCAAAAGGAAGCAGGATTAAAGTAATGCGGTAAAACAACAATTGCGCGTCATCAGAGCCTACGATCATGCCGAAAATTTCTGTTGTAGAGGTTTTAAGACCATTAGTTCCATTAACGAGCTTCTGTTGCCCATTGAAAAAATGGTAAAAAACCATCAATGTGGCTTGGGTAATAATTGAAAAATAAACACCTTTAATTCTGTTTCTAAAGATGAGATAGCCCACCAAACCAGCGATAACCGCTGGCACGACCCATATCGCGATTAAAGTAATTGGGAAAGACCAGAATGGCTCCCAGAAAAAAGGAAGATTATCAACACCATAGTTCTCAAAAAACTTTGGAAGTCCATTGGCGCCAGTTGTAAAGTCATTATTAGTTACAAGCAATAAGTGCATCGCGATGGCATAGCCACCAAGTGCAAAAAAGATACCTTGTCCGAGGCTTAAGAGACCAGTATATCCCCAAATAAGGTCGATACCAAGAGCTACAATTGAAAGTGAAAAATAACGACCGAAAAGATTCAGTCGAAACTGAGACAGAATGGCTGGCAGTACAAAGAAAGCAAATGCAAGAAGAATCCAGGGGATTAGCTGACGGAAGAGTTTCATGAGTAAGGGGTGAAAAAAATAAATTAGACCTCAACAGAGCGTCCCTTTTGAGGGAACATCCCTGTTGGCTTGAACTGCAAAAAGGCAATAATAAATATAAAAATCAAAACGTAAGACATACTTGTTGTGGCAAAGAATTCAACAACTGCTGCTGCAGCTGCTGGCATATCTGGGAAAGCAATTAATAGGGAGCCGGATCCAATTATGGATTGAATAATACCCAGCATTAATGAAGCAATCACTGTTCCAACAAGATTTCCCACTCCTCCCAAAACAATAACCATAAAACAAGACACAATATATGCTGCACCGAGATTTGGACCAACAGATCCAAGCAAAGTGATCGCTGAACCGGCAACGCCAGCCAAGCCAGATCCAATTCCAAATGTAATACTGTCGACACTATCTGTTGGAATACCGAGGCAATTACTCATCTGGCGATTCTGAGTAACAGCTCGAATTCGAAGACCCCAAACACTTTTGGTTAGGAACCAAGCAACAAGGGCTAGCAACAAAGCGGCTAAGACAATGATGAAAATACGAATCCCAGGAAGCTCAATTCCAGCAATTGATCCCCAACTTCCTTGTAACCACTTCGGTGCAGTGACATCAATATTTCTAGGCCCAAACCAAGGCTTTGCTAAAGCCTTTGACTCAGACATGAGTGAAATCGCAATAAAGCCAACAATGGCAGATATCACCCATGAAACACCAGATAGATAGGGATAAAACGATGCTTTACGGAGGCTAAAAGGTGTGTATTTTTTGGCCGCAAAGCCGAGAACCAGCGCAAGTACAATACCTATCGCCATACTGGTGGAGACACTTCGAATAAATTGGATTAAAACAAGACTGACGCCCCATGTAGCTAACAATGTTTCCAGAGGACGTCCGTATAGCTGTCGAATCAAAGTCCTCTCTAGAAGAACACCAACTAATGCCGTAATGATAAAAGCAAAAAATAAGGCAACGATGTAATAGAGCTGAAAAATGCCATCCCCAAGAGGCTTGAATAAATTCTGAACGACAAAGGTGACGTACGCGCCAACCATCATCAGTTCACCATGCGCGAGGTTAATGACACCCATCAATCCAAACACAATTGCCAAACCAGTAGCAGCTAGCAACAGAACAGCTCCAATACTGATGCCATCCAAAAGCTGTGAAAAAATTAGTTCCATGAGTGCATATATAAAAAAAGATGGGCCTCAAATAATTGTTGCCCATCTAAGAAATCATTTCAGACGTAATAGTTACATCTTGAACTTGCCAGCGTCAGCACGATCAAGAGTCCAGTCACACTTGTAACCCTTTGTCTCCGGAACATATTGATTCCAGGTAATTGGAGCGACTGGTGTCTTGCTATCCCAAAGAATCTTGAATTGACCATCGTCTTGAGCTTCACCAATTCGGACTGTTTGGGAAATGTGGTGATTTGGATACATCTCAATCGGTCCTTGGGGAGCATCAAGTTTGATGCCAATCAATGCAGTCCTGACAGCGTCAAGATCCTCATAAGTTCCTGCTTTTTCAACTGCAGCCTTCCATAGATAAACCATGTTATAGGCAGACTCCATGGGATCATTAGTGACTCGATCGTCACCATATTCCGCCAGGAAAGCTTCGTTGAAATTGTTAGCGGCCTCAGTCCCAAGGGACATAAAATAGTTCCAGGCGGCATAAGTTCCACCAACATACTCAGGTCCAATCTGGCGTATTTCTTCCTCAGCAATAGAGAAAGACATGATTGGATATTTGTCAGGCGTGATTCCCGCGGCCTTGAATTGCTTAAACAAGGCAACGTTAGAATCACCATTTAGAGTATTAATGATGATTCCCCCGTCCGGAAACTCCTTTTTGATCTTGGCAATAATAGGAGCAACCTCAGTATTACCAAGGGGTATGTAATCCTCACCAACAGTTTCGCCACCGAGACTCTTGACCTGTTCTTTAATAATGGTGTTAGCTGTTCTTGGATAAACATAATCAGAGCCTACCAAGTAGACCTTCTTGCCATATTTGTCGCCAAAAGTCTCAAAAAGCCAGTCAACTGCTGGTTCGGCTTGTTGATTTGGTACTGCTCCGGTATAGAAAATATTTTTGGAGCATTCTTGACCTTCGTATTGGATTGGATAGAAGAGGAAATGATCTTTTGCTTCATAGACAGGAAGCATGGCTTTACGACTTGCGGAAGTCCATCCACCAAAGACAACAGCTACACCGTCAGCATCAATCAGTTTCTGAGACTTCTCGGCAAATGTTGGCCAATCAGAAGCACCATCTTCAGAGGTACTCACAATTCGGTAACTTTTGCCATCGATTTTCACACCTCCAGCTTCATTAATCTCTTTGATGGCCATCTCCTCAGTTTCTTTCAATGTGGTTTCAGAGATGGCCATAGTCCCACTCAAGGAGTGGAGAATACCTACTTTGATGTCTCCATCAAAATTACCAGCTGTATTACTTCCGCCTCCACCGCCACCGCAAGCTGTGACTGATATACCCACAGCAGAGGCAGCAAGGCCGGCGAAGATGCGCTTTGAAAGCGAGAAATTCATTGCACGTTTACTAAATGATTAGCGCCGACCATGTCAGCTTTCTAACCATGAACGCTTGCCTAAATAGTATTTGTGACTGCTGCTACATTTTCTTTTCCACAGACTGAGTAAAAATTAGCAAGGTAGCTGTTGTAACATCAATTTGGTATTTGTTGCAACAAAAACTGTTCGATTGTGTTTAGACCGTCACCCGAACGCAGATTGGTAAAACACCATGGACGACCATTACGCATCGTAATTGTGTCGCGTGCCATCACTTCAAGGCTCGCACCCACGTGAGGAGCAAGATCAGTCTTGTTAATCACCAAAAAATCCGATCTTGTGATTCCCGGACCTCCTTTGCGAGGGATTTTATCGCCAGCTGCAACATCAATCACATAAATGCAGAGGTCAACCAGCTCAGGACTGAAACTGGCGGCAAGATTGTCACCACCACTTTCAACAAAAACCAAATCCAAGCCGCTGAACTGGTTCTCCAGTTCATTCACAGCCGCCCGATTGATCGAACAATCTTCACGGATGGCCGTGTGAGGGCAACCACCGGTCTCCACACCGCGTATACGCTCTGGTGCCAAAGCACCTACCCGAGTCAAAAACTGAGCATCCTCCTGGGTAAAAATGTCGTTGGTGACCACAGCCAACTCAAGTTGCTCTCGCAATCGCAAGCAGAGAGCTTCAACCAATGCCGTCTTACCAGAGCCAACAGGACCAGCGATACCAACGCGTAACTTGCTAGTCATCAACTTCGAAATAAGCGGGAATAAAGCTCTCGATGCGCAAGTTGTGCCATAGAAGCGCCCACACCACTGGACCACAACTCCGACACAGTCATGCCTGACAAACATTCAGCCGCAGTAATAATCCTGGGTTTCATACGCTGTTGAAGAACTTGAGCGCGAGTTGGGCCCAAAGGCACTAGGCGTACTGCTGCACTGAGTTGATTGGCAACCCAAGCGTAGAGGTACCCCACAACCATGTCTCTCTCTGGAACCTGCAATGACGTTGAGGCCCAAGCCCAGGCCGCTGGCCAACTCAGTGATATCTGCTCTGGCAAGGGATGATTCATTTCGACAAGAAGCTGAAGCAGCGCACCCCCCATCTGACACTGCTGTTCCCGCACCTCGGCAGCTTCACGGTTTGCCAGCAGCCAGCTATCAAGCTCGATCAACCGACACCTTGCCATAGAGTCTTTGTTGACCTTCCAACGCCTCAAATCAGCAACTAGTTGTGGAAGTGCTGCCGCCTCAAAACGCAAATTTCCCTGCTGGAGTTCAGCAATCAACCACTGCTCAATTCCCTCCTCGTCAGTCAGCTCACAGCTCTGAATCAAAGCCTCCAAACCCTCTGAGTAACTAAACGCCCCAACTGGCAAAGCAGGACTGACCAGTTGGAGTAAATCAAGCGATGTCATGCCGAAGGGCTTCCATGACCATGCGCATGACCAGCCTCATAGGCACCGCACTCAGGGAGAAAAGGCTTTTCACAGGAAGTCACCGTAAGCCCACGGCTCCTCAACATTGAGGCCAGAACAGCATCTTCAGGCAGAAAAAACTCCCGTTCATGCAGCTCAAGCGCCACATGTCGATTTCCCAAGTGATAAGCGGCCTGCATCAGCTGGAGCGGGGTGTCAGCACGAACAGACAACAGAGGTTCAAATGCCGCCATCACATCAATTTGAAAGGTGAACTCCCGGTCGAAAAGATGATCACCAGGCTGCAAAGCTCCATCACGAGGTAGATGAAGCAACACCGCATGTCCACAACGCGTACGGCGAAGAACACGGAACACCTTGCGTTCCGCCGCTGTTAGGGGCAATTGCATCCGCTTCGCAGGTCTCACACCACAACAACCTTCAACGCTGTTGCGGTGCTCCAGAAGGATCACATGTTCAACCACCACCATGCCCAAACTGATCCAGAGCCTGCCCAAGACCGAAGCCTTCTTTTCGTGTGTTTTGCTACAGAGTGATCGGTGGCCGCCATCGACCTTGGTGTGATGAAACGCCTCGATCCTTGGCAAGGTCACTGCAGACTGCAGTTTTTGCAGCAAGGTGATCGCACCATCCACCAAGGCGGCTGTAGTGCTCCCTTCAAATTGCTGCGTGCCGAAAACGGTGATAACGGACGCCGTGAGATTCCGCTTCTGCACACTGCTGGCGGACTGGTGGGCGGAGACAGACTCAACATCGAACTTGATCTCGGAACCAACTGCCGCAGCCTGATCACCAGCGTTGCGGCCCAAAAGGTCTATGGCTCCATCGGCCGCAGCCGTCTTAGTCCGAAAGGCTCCTGGGTAGAGCAACACGTGAACTGCCAACTCAGCAGCAACAGCGATTTGGAATGGCTGCCACAGGAACTCGTGGTCTATGCCGACGCGCTCTATGAACAAGAACTCACAGTGCGCTTACCAGAAAACGCCTCATTCCTTGGGGCCGAAATTGTTCGTCTTGGCCGAACGGCAGCTGGCGAAACACTGCAACAAGGCCGCTGGCGTTCTGCTTTGAGCATCCAACGGCTAAGCGAAAACAGGTCAGCTCCAAAGCGCTGGGAACTGGTGGACAGAATCGAGCTGGCAGATGCCAGCCTTGACGCTCTGCATGGCCTGCACCACCAACCAGTCTTCGGATCTTTGGTTTGGGCCGCACCAATGCCGATGCAAGGCGACACCATCAAGGCGTTAGTCGATGGCGCGCATGATGATCGCAAGGGACTCGAAGGAAAGATGCGCTGTGGTGCACTCCAACAGGGATTCGTCGCCCGCTATGTGGGTCCATCAAGCAGAGACGCCCGTTACTGGTTCAGCCGCATTTGGAGACACACCCGTCTTTTGAGAAACCTAAAAGCACCAAGAATTCCAAGAGTCTGGCCTCTACAGGAACAGCCGTTGCAGGGATCACTGTTCACTACGAACCTTGCGTCCTGACCAACAGCGACACACTGAATTGGACCAAAGCTTCCAATGCAACTCAGTCCCCAGGAAAAAGACAAACTCCTGATCGTGACCGCAGCACTGCTGGCCGAGCGACGCCTCAAGCGTGGCCTCCATCTCAATCATCCTGAAGCGGTGGCCTGGCTCAGTTTTCTGATCCTCGAAGGGGCACGCGATGGACAAACTGTGGCCGAGCTCATGCAAGCAGGCACCACATGGTTGCGACGCGATCAGGTCATGGAAGGGGTCGCCGAATTAGTGCAGGAAGTGCAAATCGAAGCTGTGTTCCCCGATGGCACCAAGCTCGTCACGCTTCACGACCCGATCCGCTGAAAACTGACCTATGACACCTTTGATTCCTGGCGAACTGCTCTCAGAACCAGGCGAAATCGAACTCAACGCAGGCCGCCCCACCACGACCATCAGCGTGGCTAACGGTGGCGATCGGCCTGTTCAGGTGGGATCTCATTTCCACTTTGCAGAAGCCAATGCAGCCCTCCAGTTCGACCGAGCCGCCGCCCGTGGCCAGCGACTCGACATCCCTGCCGGAACGGCAATCCGTTTTGAGCCGGGAGACAGTCGCGACGTCAACCTGATTCCGTTGGCCGGTGCCCGTCGGGTGATTGGTTTCAACGGTCTCATCAATGGCCCCCTTGACGCCTGATCCATGCCATACCGAATTTCCCGACAGGCCTACGCCGAAACCTACGGCCCCACAACCGGAGACCGCCTGCGTCTTGCAGACACGGATCTGATCCTGGAGGTGGAAAAGGATTACACCGTCTATGGCGATGAGGTGAAGTTCGGCGGCGGCAAGGTCATCCGAGACGGGATGGGTCAATCACAAACATCGCGGGCCAAAGGAGCCGTTGACACGGTGATCACCAACGCCGTGATCCTCGACTGGTGGGGAATCATCAAGGCCGATGTGGGTCTCAGAGACGGCCGCATCGTTGGTATCGGCAAAGCCGGTAATCCCGACACACAGGAGGGAGTAACAATCGTGGTGGGTCCCGGCACCGAAGCGATTGCAGGCGAGGGCCACATCCTCACGGCAGGTGGCATCGACACCCATATCCACTTCATCTGCCCCCAGCAGATTGAGACGGCGCTGGCCAGCGGTGTCACCACCCTCATGGGCGGAGGAACGGGTCCGGCCACAGGCACCAACGCGACCACCTGCACCCCGGGCGCCTTCCACATCGGACGGATGCTCCAGGCCGCCGAAGGTCTGCCTGTGAATCTGGGCTTCTTCGGAAAAGGCAATGCCAGTACTCCCGAAGCCCTCGAAGAACAGGTGCGCGCCGGTGCCTGCGGTCTCAAACTGCATGAAGACTGGGGCACCACACCAGCCACAATCGATACCTGTCTTTCCGTCGCTGATCGGATGGACGTGCAGGTCTGCATCCACACCGACACGCTCAACGAAGCCGGTTTCGTTGAAGAC
>MDTG01286068.1_pt1 | contig 14235 bp, 14 predicted proteins | sample 811421 | NCBI WGS metagenome assembly MDTG01 (sample SAMN05326645, study PRJNA326480) | marine metagenome | isolation source: seawater | place: Pacific Ocean: South East | collected 2011
GGTTTTTGTAATTAAAGAGAGAAATAAAGAATTTGGGATAAGAAAAGCTATTGGAGCTACCCCAAATTCTATAATCGCACTCGTTTTACAGGAATCAATTTTTATAACTACGATTTCAGGTTATGTGGGACTTTTTTTTGGTGTGCTACTTCTTTCATCTATTGGCGATAAATTAGAAAAAACATACTTTATTACCGACCCATATGTTGATTTTAATTTTGCTATTGTAGCAACACTTATGTTAGTATTATTTGGAGCATTAGCTGGATATCTTCCAGCCAGGAAGGCTGCAATGATCAAACCAATTAAAGCATTAAATGAAAAATAAATGAAAGAGTTGTTTGAAAAAGATACATGGCAAGAAATATTTGGATCTATCAGCAAAAATAGGGTTAGAACTGTAATCACCATGATTGGAGTTTTATGGGGAATATTTATTTTTATTACCCTATCTGGAACTGCAAAAGGTTTGGATAACGGATTTGAAAAAGCTTTCGCATCAATTTCATCAAATAGTTTATTTATTTGGGGTCAATATACATCACTTCCCTACAAAGGATATAAGGCTCGAAGAGGTATTCGACTTAAGGTTGGAGATGTTGAAATTATTAAAAAAAGAGTTCCAGAAATTCAATTTATTGCACCACGAAATGTGAGAGGTGTTTTTGGATCTTCAGGCGGTAATGTAGTTCGCGAATCAAAAACAGGTACTTATGCAATCTATGGTGAATATCCTGAATATATTAAGATTGCAACATCAAAAGTCTATGATGGAGGAAGGTTTATAAATGAAAATGATATGACTTTTTCAAGAAAAGTGTGCGTAATAGGCGAAAGAACATTGAAAGAGCTTTTTGAAAAAGGTGAAAAACCAATTGGTAAATTTATTTCCATCAATAGCATTACATTTAAAGTAATTGGTGTTCATAAATTTGTTCAAGGAGGTGGATTCGGAGATGATGGTGATATATACATTCCTTTTGTAACATTCAAGGATTTGTTTAACTCGGGAGATAACGTAGGTTTCTTCATGATGTCTGCTTATAAAGATGCTGATGTTGTAAAAGTTGAAAAGGAAGTGAAAAGCGTTTTAAAAGAAATTCATAATATAAACCCAGATGATGAAGAAGGTTTGGGAGCTTTTAATTTAGGTAAAGTTTTTAAGGATACTCTAAATTTTGTTTATGGTTTATCATTTCTTTCTCTGATAGTTGGCTTGGTTACAATATTAGCTGGTGTAATTGGTATTGGAAATATATTATTGATATCTGTTAATGAAAGAACAAAAGAAATTGGCATTCGTAGGGCGTTGGGAGCTACACCCAGACAGGTCAGAAATCAGATTCTTATTGAATCTATATTTTTAACTTTGATAGCTGGAATAATTGGAATCATTTTAGCAACAATAGTCCTATTTTCAATAAATTATGGAACGAAAGATCTAACAGATTTCCCATATACAAACCCTACAGTACCATTGAGATTTATTTTTGGAGCATTATTTCTTATGATAACGCTGGGATCTTTAATTGGAATGATTCCAGCTCATAAAGCAGTAAAAATTAGGCCGATTGAGGCATTGAGAGAAGAATAATTTTAATTTTGATAATTATATGAAAAATATAAAAAATATTGGTTTTGTTTTAATAGCATTAGGCTTGTTGTTTTCAATAGCTTACTATATTAAGACAAATAGTAGGTCTGCAATTACCTACGAAACCGAACAATTAAAATATAGAACAATTGAAGATAAAATAGTAGCAACTGGAAGTGTAGTTCCTGAAGATGAGGTTAACATTGTTCCTCAAATTAGTGGGATTATTCAACAAATATTTGTTGATGAGGGTGATCAAGTTAAAGCAGGTGATTTATTAGCAAAGATCAAAGTAATCCCTAATGAACAAACCCTAAATAGTGCAGAAGGAAGAGTTAAAACAACCCAAATAATACTTCAAAATTCCGAAAAAGAATATTACAGAAACAAAAAGTTATTTGAGAAGGGTATAATTTCAGAGCAAGATTTTAATTCAATTGAATTGAGATTTAATCAGGATAAACAAAATTTAGAGAATGCAAAATCAGATTTGCAAATAATAAGACTCGGTTCAATTGGTGGTTCAGCATTAACTAATACTAACGTTAGATCAACTATTTCGGGAACAATTTTACAAGTGCCTGTCAAGGAGGGTGATCAGGCAATTGAAGCCAACACTTTTAATCCAGGTACAACAATAGCAATCGTAGCAGATTTAAATAAAATGATTTTTGAGGGTCGTGTTGATGAAGGGGAGGTTAGTAAGCTTAAAACAGGTTTAGCATTGAAAATAGAAATAGGAGCAATTGAAGATAAAGTTTATGATGCTAAATTAACTTTAATTGCTCCCAAAGGCATTGAAGTTGCAGGTGCAATTCAGTTTCAAATTGAGGGGGAGGTCTTTTTAGATGATGAATATATCATTAGGGCCGGTTACAGTGCAAATGCATCAATTGTTACACAAACCAAAGAAAATATTTTAGCAATTGATGAATACCTGCTTCAATTTGATAATAAAACAAAAGAAGCCTTTGTCGAAATTGAAATTTCTGATCAAAATTTTGAAAAAAGAAAGATTGAAATTGGAATTTCTGATGGAGTTTATGCCGAAGTTCTTTCAGGTGTTAGTCTCAATGATAAAATTAAAGTGTGGAATAAGACTGAGCCCATAAAGAGAGGTGATATTGAGGATGTTGATGATGAGTATAAATTAGACAGATAAAAAATGAGAAAATTTTTACTATTAATATTGATTTTGTGCACAAATATCAGCGCTCAAAAACAGTGGACATTAAAAGAATGTGTTGAGAGAGCGTTAGAAAAAAATATATCTATAAAGCAGTCTGAGCTAAATTTTGCAGAATCTGAAATAAATAAAAGAAACGCAATTGGAAATTTCATTCCCAGTTTAAATATTGGTAGTTCGCACTCATGGAATATTGGTTTGAATCAAGATATTACCACCGGAATTTTAGAAAATATTACCACTCAATTCACATCAATGAACTTAAATATTAATGTGGACGTTGTAAATGGCTTAAAAAATATTAAACAATTACATTTAGCAAACCTAAATATCTTATCAAATAAGTTCCAAATGGAGGACATGAAAGAGAATATATCACTTTTAGTTGCCAATTCCTTTCTTCAAATCCTCTTCAATAAAGAGCTTTTAAAGGTTCAAAAAATTCAATACGATTTATCAATCGAAGATTTATTAAAATCTCAAGAGTTAGTTAAAAATGGAGTTTTACCAGTTGGTGATGTATATGAATTAGAAGCAAATAAAGCTAGTGCTGAAAAATCTCTTATTGATGCCGAAAATGCATTGACTTTGGCAAAATTAGCACTTGCTCAATTAATCTTAATTGAAAATTATCAAGATTTTGACATTGTTGACGAAAACTACAACTTACAATTAAGTGAAATCTTAAATAAATCACCTGACGAGATTTATAATTATGCTGTTAATAATAAGAGTGAAATTAGGGTTGCTGAGACAAATGTTGAAATTGCAAAAAAATCTTTAGAATTAAATAAAAGTTTTTTACAACCCCGATTGTCTGCTTTTTATTCCTTTAGTTCCAGAATCGCATACGTTGATAGGTTAGTAGGAACTGGCGATTTTGATTTTATTCCTATTGGGTTTGTTCAGGGGACTAATCAACCTGTTGTTGCTCCCTTTCAACAAACTGTTGTTAAAGCACCTAGATCATTTACCGAGCAGTTTGATTCAAATAAAGGGCAAAATTTTGGTTTAAGTTTATCAATTCCGGTCCTTAATAATTTATCAACAAGAACAAATGTAAATAGAAGTAAGGTGAATGTTGAAAGATCTGAAAATCTTTTATTTCAAACTAAGCAGGACCTACAAAACACGATCAATCAAGCTTATAACGATGCAAAAGGATCTTTAAAAGCATATGAGGCTTCACAAAAATCTTTGGAGTCGAGAAAAATATCTTTTGAATACGCCAAAGAAAAATTTAATCTAGGAGCAATGGATTCCTATGAGTTTTCGTTGATTAAACAAAGATATGAATCTGCACAGTCTGATTTAATAATTTCCAAGTTCGATCTTATTTTTAAGATCAAAGTTCTAGAATTTTACTTTGGTATTCCCTTAAAAATTTGAAACCAGATTTAATATTAAATATTGAAACCTCAACTACAAATTGCTCTGTTTCTTTATCAAACGGCGAACATTTAATTGATTTAATTGAGATTGATAATAATTCATATTCACACTCCGAAAATCTTCACACATTTATTTATCAAATTTTAAAAAGAAATAAGTTTAATAGTGATGACTTAGTATGTATTTCAGTGAGCAGAGGTCCTGGCTCGTATACTGGCTTAAGAATTGGTGTTTCAGCAGCAAAGGGTTTATGTTTTGCAAATGAAATTCCTTTAGTTTCAATTTCCTCTTTGGAAATACTAGCTAACTCATGTAAGTTTAATGGTATAATTATTCCTACTATTGATGCAAGACGTGATGAGGTTTACTCATCAGTCTTTTTAAAAAGTAAAATGATTGTAGAGGAAAAACCTCAAATAATTACAAATGAGTCCTTTAAGGATCAATTGAAAAATAATAATATTATGATAGTTGGAAATGGTCAATTTAAGTGTGAAAAAATTATAAAAAAAAATAAAAAAATATGTTTTGATAAAAATATAATATCCCCTTCATCTAAGTATATGCCTAAACTATCATTCAGGAAATTCATAAGTAAAGAGTATGAAGATCTTGCATACTTTGAACCAAGGTATCTGAAAGAGTTTAAATCTAACTTATAATTATCCGTTTATTGCAGTAACCGAGCTTACTTTTTCTGGTAAATAGCTTTTTAACATGGTTTCAATACCATTTTTTAGTGTAACAGTTGATGATGGACAACCACTACAAGCACCTTGCAATAGAACATTTACTTCTCCACTCTTTTCATTAAAAGATTGAAATACAATATTACCACCATCTTGAGCAACAGCTGGTTTAATTTGCTCATCAATTAGTTTGGCAATTTGTTTTGATGTATCATCTAACTCATTGTATGAAATCGAATCAAACTTTTTCTCAACATCATATACTTCCTCAATGATTGTATTGCCATCTTTTATATATGACAATATGAACTCTCTAACTTCATTTATATGATTTTCCCAATCAAAACCTAATCTTAAAGAGATAGATATAAAATTAAAATCAATATAGATTTCAGAAATAAATTTATGTATGAAAAGAGCACAAGCTATTGGGCAATGGGAAGCATCTGCCTCAGACTTGAATTCGTGTGGATTATTTACTAATTTTTTGTTTGATACAAATTTCATCACCTTTGGATTTGGTGTTCTCTCAGCATAAATACTTATTGCTAAACTAGTGTTAGTGTGCAAAGACATACCATCATTGAGGTTTTTCTTAATCTCCTCCAAAACTTCTTCTTGAACATCACTCCATTCCAGAAAATCAAGTTTTTCAATTATAATTAGATGTTTGTCTAATGTAACTGATTTTACGAATGGCAAAAAAAACAATTGCTTAACAACGGGATAATTATCCAGTTCAGAATTTTCATCAAAAAAAATCCTTCTTGAAAAAATAGGTTGATTTGAAGATATAACTAATTGATCTTTATTTTCACTCTTTAGAATTTCTAAACTGTAAGACATAATTATAACTTAATTACTGAATTTTCTTTATCTAATATATTGAGAAGGGCAAATTTATTGCCATTGGTGTAAAAATCATTATAAATTTCATTTTTTTCGGTGTTAAACATATTTTCTTTCCTCAGGATTCGTTTTACTTGCGATGCAACAGCAACATTATAGTTATTTATTACAACCTTGTCTCCAACGATTTTTTGAATTAAATCTTGGGCCAAGAAGTAATGAGTACAACCTAAAACCAGTTGATCAATGCCATATTCAATCATTGGATTTAGGTATTTAATTAATAATGCTTTAAGCTTATCACTATCATAATCACCTGACTCAATAATTTCAACTATTCCATCACCATGTCCTTCAATTATATTTATCTCACTTAAATTAATTGTTTGACTTGTTTTTTCAAAAAGTTCACTAGACAAAGTTCCTTTTGTTGCTAAAACACCGATTTTTCCTTTTTTTGATTCTTTTAATGCTGGTTTTATTCCAGGTTCAATACCTACAAAAGGTATCTTCTCAAATTTTTTTCTCAACATGTTCACTGCATTTGTTGTAGCTGTATTACAGGCAACCACAATCAATTTACATCCCCTATCAATAAGCCATTTCGAATTTTTAATACTAATATTTTGAATTTCAGATGTTGATTTTGATCCGTATGGGGAATTTTTTGAGTCAGCGTAATACATTGTATTCTCATTTGGTAGTAATTTTTTTACTTCTCTCCAAACGCTGACTCCTCCTATTCCTGAATCAAAAAAACCTATTGGTGAGATACTCATAAAAAAAACTATCTACAAAATTATAGATAGTTTTTAAAAAATAAGTTAAATAAATTATAAATCTAAAAACCAAGTTCTTTTTTGACATCTGCCATTAAGTCCTTACCATCAAAAAGAATTAATGCACCACCCGGTGTAGCATCAATTACATAATCATAACCTTGTTCGCGTGCAACTTTTTGTATTGCCTCCCTTGCTTTTTCAATCAAGGGTCTTAATAAGTCAGCTTGTTTTTGTTGAATATCTTGTGCTGCTGTTTGCTGATATTGTTGAATATTTTGTTCCATACCTTGCAGTTCTTTTGCTCTAGCTTGATTTGTAACCTCTGTTTGATTTTGAGCGTCTGCTGAATATGTTTGTGATTTTGTTTGATACTCTTTCATAGATGCTTCAATTTCAGTTTGATAGGTTTTTTGAAGTTTTTCTAATTGAGCCTGTGCTTCTTTAACTTCAGGCATTTGACTTATAAGTGATTGACTATCAACATGTGCAACTTTAGTTTGTGAATAAGATACTGTGGCAAAAGCTAAAAAAGCAATTGACACAAAAAATTTAATTTGATTCATTCTTTTATTTTTAATTTTCTTTTTATGTTTAATAAACTATCTCTCTTTCTTTTTATCTCCATTTTTCTTGATTCTCTAATTTCAAAAATAGAATCTTTTCGCTTTTTTTTTAGTTCTTCAAAAATAATTCTGTTTTTTTCTATTTCTTTTTTTCTATCGTCATCAAACTCAATTTCGAGATTTTCTATTTTTTCTTGTTTTAGTATGCTTCTTAAAACCAGTTCGCTAATATCGTATTTTTTTTCTGAATACAACATTATCACTGCACTTGATTTATCAAAAATAAAGTCAAATCTATTTTTTTCAGCTATTTTTTGAACAATTCCAAGAACCTCATCCTGAATAGGTTGTATTAATATTTTCTCTTGAGCTAGCCAGTCTCCGTTAGGACCAAACTTTTGGTCCTTGTAACTCTCAAGTTCCTTAAAATCAAACTCTATCTCTTTACTTCTTTTCAAATAAATTTGTTCTGGTATTAAATCTCTCTCAAATTCTAATTCCATTTTATTTAATCTAATTTGATTTTCTCTTACTAAAATTTCTTTCTTCCACTGTTCAATTTTGTAATCAAATTCACTGTTTGCTATTTGAAAATCCTGAACATTACTTAAAATATAGTCCATATTGATATATCCAACCCTCAGGTCTTTTTGAGCTTTTAAATTACTAATAAATAAAATGAAAATTATTGAAATAATATGGTAATGAAATTTTATCATTAAAATTAGAAGTTTTGTCCAATAACAAAGTGTGTTTCCCACCCATTTGGAGTTAAAGAGTCATTGTTTACTCCATCTAATCCATATCCGAAGTCAATCCCTAATAGACCAAAGGCTGGCATAAAAATTCTGAGTCCTAGACCCATCGATCTTTTTGAATTAAATGGATTATAATCACGAAAATTATCAAAACCTTGTCCTGACTCTAAAAAAGCAAGCCCAAAAATAGAGGCAGCTGGTTTAAGGGTAATAGGATATCTTAACTCTAAAGAAAACTTATTGTAAATTGTTGATCCGTTCTGACTTGATAATGACTGATTGGGGTATCCTCTTAATGAAATCATTTCTCTTCCATCCATGGCATATTGCGACATACCGTCTCCACCAAGAAAAAACCTATCAAAAGGTATAACACCACGTTCATTATTGTAGGCTCCCAAAAAACCAAATTCAGCATGTGTTCTCAAAACTAATTTATCGATTAATCTAGTATACCAAGATCCTTTGAATTTTATTTTATAAAACTCCAACCATTTATATTTTTCTTGATCAATCTTTGATGTGTCTGGATTTCCTTCAGCATCTTGATATTCAGGGAGGTTACTAAGATTTCCATAATCAACTCCGTTCCAAAGAGAATATGGGAGTGAAAACCTTGCACTGAGTAGGAACTCAGAACCTCCAAGTGGAAAAATAGGGTTTGTAAAAGTATTATTTCGTGATAGAGCTATTGTATACGCAACATTGTTAGATTTACCTTGGCCAAATGTAAAAAGTCCGGTAAAATAATTCTGTAGATTATAGTATTGATAAGATAATGATTGGGACAGAGTAAAATAATCATCTGGTGTCCTTAATCTTTTAGCAAGTCCTATACTTGCCCCAGTTATTGCAACAAATTGATCTTTGCTAATTCCACCTGTAAAAAAATTATATCTAAATTGTTTAGTATGTGAAAAAGAAGTTGAAAATTGAACTGGTTGTTCTCCTCCAAACCAAGGATCAGCAATTGATAAACTATAAACTCGATAAAATCTATTAGCCTGTAACCTTAATGATAATGCTTGACCATCTCCCATTGGCACTGGTTTCCATGCCTTCCTATCTTTGAGACCTTTTAAGGAAAAATTATTAAATGACACACCTATTGATCCAATAAATGAATTACCTCCATAACCCCCTTGAAGCTCAACTTGACTTGCCCCTTTTTCTACTAAGCCGTATTCAATATCAACTGTTCCTCCATTTGGATCAACATTTTTGAAATCAGGTGTTATTTGTTCAGGATCAAAAAAACCTGTTTGACCTAGTTCGCGAACTGTTCTTACAATTTTATCTTTACTATATAAATCACCAGGTTTAGTTCGAAGTTCTCTAAAAATCACGTGGTCATTTGTTCTAGTATTACCAACAACAGTTATTTTATTGAAAAAAGCTGGATTACCCTCAATAATTCTTATCTCAAAATCAATAGTATCATTTATTGCAGAAATCTCAACAGGATTAATTGATGAAAATAAATAACCATTATTTTGATATAAGTTGGTCAAATCTTCACCATCAGGTTTTGATGTATCGGAAATACGTTTTTTTAATAAAACTCCATTATAGGTATCTCCTTTATACAACCCTAGCAGTTTGGATAATTGCTCATCATTGTAGACTGTATTTCCTAAAAATTTAATATCTCCAAAAAAATATTTTTTACCCTCATTAACCTCAATATTTAAAGTGATTAAATTACCACTCGATATTAAAGTATCTGAAACGATTCTGGCATCTCTGTAGCCTTTTTCTTTATAAAAGTCAACAACAGATGCAAGGTCATTTTGATAATCTTCCTCAATGAATTTTGACTTCTTCCACAATCTTCCAGGAACCTTTACCTTGGTTTTTTTCATTTTTTTTCTTAGTTGACTAGATTTGAATATTTCATTCCCTGAAAACTCGATGACACCGACTTTTACACGATCCCCCAAGTCAATATTTATCTGCATTTTTTCATTATTTAAACCAACGGAATCCTTGATTGTATTGATGTTAACTTTTGTATTTAAAAACCCATTTTTTTGATATTTATTTATTATGTAATTTTTGGTTGTTTCAATAAAGTTTTCAGTAATTTTCTGGCCTCTTTTGATTTCAATTTCTTCCTCAATTGTCTCTGACTTTGCTTTTTTTAAACCAGTAATCTTGTATTCTGACAAAGATGGTAACTCAACAACTGAAATTTCTAAGTCGACTTTATCTTCAACAATATTTGTTATATAAAAATTTATATCGCTAAAGAGCTCAAGTTTCCATAACTTATTAATTATTTTACTTATTTCTTCGCCCGGTATTTGAACTTTTTTTCCAACAAAAAGACCGGTATAAGTTATGACTGTTTGCTCACTGAAACTTTTTATTCCAGAAACATTTAAATCATTTATAACATATTCTTTACCCTTGACATAGAATTCATCTTGTCCAAATGTAGAATTTAACGAAAGGATTAGAATCAAAAATAGGTATTTTATATCAAGTTGTTTTTCCAAATCTTCTATTTCTTTTTTGGTATTTTATTATTGAATTATAGAAATCCTTTTTTTTAAAATCAGGCCAAAGCATATCTAAAAATAATAACTCTGCGTATGAATTTTGCCATAACAAAAAATTACTCAATCTATATTCCCCACCTGTTCTAATCAATAGATCTACATTTTTTGAGTATTTAGTGTAAAGATGCTCATTTATTAGCTTTTCATCAATATTTTCGATAGAAATTATATCTTTTTTAACTTTTAATATTATTTGTCTAACAGCATTTATGATTTCAGATTTTGAACTATAACTGATAGCAAGGTTGAGTCGTAAGCCGTTGTTTTTTTTTGTTTTATCACTAGCTTTTAATAACTGGTTTTTAACACTATTTGGAAGAGTTTCTAATGATCCAATAATTTTCATATAAATATCATTTTTATTAATATCATCCAATTCATTTTTTATAGAGTTTACTAATAGTTTTATTAGTGCATTTACCTCACTTTTTGGTCTGTTCCAGTTTTCCAAAGAAAAAACATAAAGAGTTAGGTTTTTAATTCCTAATTCAACACATGATTCAATCGTCTCTCTAACTGAATTTATTCCGCTCGTGTGACCGAAAATTCTTTTTCTTCCAAATGACTTAGCCCATCGCCCATTTCCATCCATAATTACAGCGACGTGATTGGGTAAATTATCTAAGTCGACATCCCCTATATATTTATTATTAACATTTACATTCATAATTTCCAAAAACGTAAGTTAAGGTAAATCCAGAAAAAACAATCCAATCTTGACTTAAACTACTTCCAAACCTTTTCTGCGAATAAATTTCTGTATTTTCGAAGGTTGGGTAGCTTCCATCCAAATTTTCAGTGAATGTGTGTCTTGCAGTGATTTCGAGACCCAATACAAACGTTTTGAATAGTTTGGATTTAATTCCTAAAGTAATAGGCACAGCAAAATCAGAGCTTTTCCCATATGATTGCGCAATGTTATTTCCTATTGGATAATGAATTTCATCATATCTAAAATAACTTATGCCAGTGCTTATATAGGTTGAAAATTGAAATTTATTATCTTGAACATCAAACTCCGTAAAATTAAAATCTACACCAGCGGTGATTTCTTGAATATTATTTTTAAATGACTTTCCTCTTAATTTTCTATATTCAGGAGAATTACTCATTAAATCACTTGAACCAATTTCTGAAATTGAAATTTGTGTTCTCAATGAAAATCTGTCTGAAAAATTATTTCTATACAAAATACCTAAGCTGTAAGTTCCATGTGAGATAGGGTCTATGTATGTTGTTGGACCAACATCACCAATATAATTTGACCCACCAAGTAAAAAACCAATTTCATTTCTCTGTGAATTTAGTTGCAGTGTCTTGAAAAATATAAATATGACAAAATATCTAAAAATTATTTTCAAAATCAGTTTCTTTTATCTTTTCCCCAGAACAATTTTTCTCTCAAAGTTTCATAATACGAGCTTCCATCAAGGTTTACAATCTTAAATTTAATTGGAGACTTTTCAATTACAATTGGACTTCCATTTTTTAAACTTATAATCTTTGTGTCGATTGAGAGAAGATGAAAATCTTCTCTTCCAGAAACATTGATTGTAATCTTTGTTTTATCTGAAATAACAATAGGTCTCGCATTTAGATTGTGCGGTGAAATTGGTGTAAGAATTAGTGAGTTACTATTGGGAGAGATTATTGGCCCACCACAACTTAGTGAGTATCCAGTAGAACCAGTTGGTGTCGAAACTATTAAACCATCTGACCAGTAAGAATTTAAAAACTCATCGTCAAGCTGAGTTTTAATATTTAATAATGAAGTTGTATTTTTCCTAACAATACTTATTTCATTCAAAGCAGTACAAAAAATCCCTTCAAGGATTTTTGAATTTAAAACTTTTACTATCACAGTTGTTCTTTCTTCAACTTTATAATTGGAACTTATAATATCATTGTAAAACTTGCTAATATTTTCATGGTTAATTGTTGAGAGAAAACCTAGTCTTCCGGTATTAATTCCTAATACAGGAATTCCCTTATCTCGGATTATGTTAAGAGTCCTCAAAAATGTCCCATCTCCGCCAATACTAATCATTAAGTCTAGGTCAGAATCTAAGTCCATATAATTGTTAAATACATTATGGTCTTTTAGGTTCAGAGATTCAAAAAGTTTAAAGTAAATATGAAAAGATATATTTTTATTTATTGATATATCAAAAATATTATCAACTACTCTTTTTATTTCGTCATTCGCGTCAATTGAAAATATAGCTATTTTCATAAAAATATTATTAATGCAAATTAACTAAAAAATGTAGATCGGTGAGGGTTATCTTTGTATTTTTGGTTTCTGAAAATGATAAACTTAAGTGTAAATATTAATAAAATTGCAACATTAAGGAACGCTAGAGGAGGACAAAATCCAAATCTAATCCAAATGGCCATTGACATCCAGTCTTTCGGAGCAAATGGCATTACTGTTCACCCGAGACCTGATGAGAGACATATTAAATATAAAGATGTAAAAAATCTTAAATCAGTTGTTCACAAAGAGTTTAACATTGAGGGCAATCCTACCCCTGATTTTTTAAAATTAGTTGAGGAAGTTAGGCCACAACAGGTCACACTTGTTCCGGACGGACCTGAATCTATAACATCAAATTTTGGTTGGGATACAAAATCAAATCTAAATACCCTGAAAAAAATAATAAGGCGACTTGATGATATTGGTGTTAGGACATCAATATTTATAGATCCAGATTTAGAAATGGTTAAGTATGCATCTGAAACTGGCTGCAAAAGAATTGAGTTATATACTGAACCCTACGCTATTAATTACAGCAATGGAAATAATTTGTTGATTGAACAATATGTGGAGTGTTCCAATTTGGCTAACCAACTTAATATGGGTGTTAATGCAGGTCACGATTTGAGTTTAGATAATATAGAATTTTTTGCAAAAAAAATACCCTATTTACGTGAAGTATCAATTGGACATGCATTAATTTGTGAATCACTATATCTTGGTATACAAAATGTTATAAATATTTATATTAATAAGCTCAATAAATGATTCTAAATCACAAAGTTTTTGGAGCTTCTGAAAATAAAATAATTATACTTCATGGACTTTTAGGCTCATTGGACAATTGGGTTTCGGTAGCAAAAAACCTTTCATCACATGGCTATGAAATAATTCTTATTGATCAAAGAAATCATGGAAAAAGCTTTCATGCTGATCAATTTGATTATGAGATTATGTCTAATGATTTGAAAAAATTTTTAGATAAGAAAAAAATTCAAAAAGTATCATTAATTGGTCACTCAATGGGAGGAAAAATAATAATGAATTTTATTTTAAATTATCCATACTACGCCAATAAAGTTATTGTAGTTGATATTTTGCCAAAAGCTTATTTAAATAATTATGAAACAATATTTAAATCTTATTCTCAAATTAATCTAGATATTTTAAAATCTAGAAATGACATAACCAAGCATTTTTTGCGATATTTTTCTGATCCAATTTTTATTTCTTTTCTATCCAAGAATATTACCAGGGATAATAATGGTAACTTTAAAATTAGATTCAACTTGAGTTCAATTAGGTCTAATATATTAAAAATCACGTCCGAAATTAAAATAGATAAAATTTATGATGGTAATATTTTATTTTTGAAAGGTGAAAACTCTGAATATATTGATGAAAATGGATTAATCGAAGCAAGAAAGTATTTTCCAAAGTTAAATCTTATAACCATTAAAAATTCTTCTCATTGGATACATTATGAAAATCAAGAAAAGTTTTTAATTGAGACCTTAAATTATTTAAGAACTTGAATTTTGAAGTGAGTTCTAAATAGTCTATTTTTGAGCTCATTTTTATGAAAATAATAGAAAAAAAATCTA
>MDTG01193896.1_pt1 | contig 14234 bp, 16 predicted proteins | sample 811421 | NCBI WGS metagenome assembly MDTG01 (sample SAMN05326645, study PRJNA326480) | marine metagenome | isolation source: seawater | place: Pacific Ocean: South East | collected 2011
CACATCACCGGGAAACACGGCCACGTCGCCGCAGCCGATGGGACCGTTCAGTTCGATGGCCTGGTGGATGGTCAGATTAGTCGGCGCAGAGGGGCGATTATGGTAGGACGGGATGTCCATCTGTCCGATTTCGGGTGCGTCCCGGAACCCACCGTCCGTGACCACCCCGGCGACGCCGCGCTTCATCATCCGGGTCACGAGGATCGATCCGGCTGACGCGGCGCGCGGGTCCTTTCGACTGTCGATAATCATGACATGCCCGGGTGGAATTTCCTCCACACCCACGCGCTGCGGATGGGTCGGGTCTTGGAACACAGAGAGGGGGTTGAGATCCTCACGCGCTGGAATATAGCGGAGCGTGTAGGCCTGGCCGACCATGTTCTGAGGCTTCGGCGAGACGGGCCGAACATCCTGGATGAACTGGTTCTTCAGGCCGACCTTAAACAGCGCGGTGGAAATGGTAGCCGTCGAGACCTTCATCAGCTTGTCGCGGGCCTTAGCGCTGAGGGATGTGGTCATGCGTAATCTCCTGCCTAGAAGATATCGGGCTCCGCCACGGGCGCGCCGAAATCGGTCTTCATGAAATCAAAATCACAGCCATCCGGAGCCTGTTCGATGTGGCGAGAAAAGACCCAGCCGTACCCCCGTTCGAACCGGGGCGGCAATGGCTTCCAGGCGGCCTTACGCCGTGCCAGTTCCTCGTCGCTGACTTCCATCTGAATGAGACGGTTCTTTACATCGACAGTGATCATGTCGCTAGTCTGCACCAAGGCCAACGGTCCGCCGATGTAGGATTCGGGTGCCACGTGCAACACGCAGGCCCCGTAGCTGGTGCCGCTCATGCGCGCGTCGGAAATGCGGAGCATGTCGCGCACGCCCTGCTTCACCAGCTTTGTCGGCACCGGCAGCATGCCCCATTCGGGCATACCTGGTCCACCAATAGGCCCAGCGTTCCGGAGGATCATCACATGGTCGGCGGTGGCGTCGAGGTTCTCGTCATTTACGGCAGCTTTCATGCTGGGATAATCGTCAAAGACCAGCGCCGGGCCCGAGTGCTTGAGGAACCTGTTGTCCATGGCCGAAACCTTCATCACGCACCCGTCGGGGGCCAGGTTTCCCTTCAGAACTACAAGCGCGCCAGAGTCGTAGATGGGGTTGTCAACGGTCCGGATGATGTCGTCGTTATAGACTACAGCCTTGGCGATGTTCGCACCGATGGGCTTGCCATTGACGGTCTTGGCGTCGCCGTCCAAGTGAGCCTCAATACGCTTCAGCATGGCCCTCAGCCCGCCGGCGTAAAAGAAATCTTCCATCAGGTAAGTATCGCCGTTTGGGCGAATGTTGGCGATTACCGGCACTTCGCGGCCAATACGGTCGAAGTCATCCAGGCTGATGTCAAAACCGGCGCGCCGGCCGATAGCCACGACGTGGACAATGGCGTTGGTCGAACATCCCATGGCCATGGCGGCGGCGATGGCGTTCGCGAAGGAAGAACGCGACAGGAAGTCGCTGGGCTTCAGGTCTTCCCAGGCCATCTCGACGATGCGCCGGCCGGTCTGCGTCGCCAGGCGAATGTGGCCGGCATCGGGTGCTGGAATGGAAGCGCCGCCCGGCAGGATAAAGCCCAAGGTCTCGGCTATTGAGGTCATAGTTGATGCCGTACCCATGGTCATGCAGTGGCCGTAGGAACGCGCAATTCCCTCCTCTACCTCGGTCCAGTCGTCCTGGGTGATTTTGCCTTCGCGCAAGTCATCCCAGTACCTCCATGAATCGGAGCCGCTACCCAGACGCTGGCCTTTCCAATTGCCGTTCAACATGGGCCCGGCCGGAAAGAAGATGGCGGGAATATCCATGGAAATGGCGCCCATGGTCAGCCCCGGCGTGGTCTTGTCGCAGCCCCCCATGAGCACGCAGGCATCGACGGGGTGCGAGCGCAAAAGCTCCTCCGTCTCCATGGCCAGGAAGTTCCTATACAACATGGTGGTTGGCTTAACGATAGGCTCGGCAAGCGAGATAGCCGGTAATTCTATGGGGAAGCCGCCAGCCTGCATGATCCCGCGCTTCACGTGTTCTACGCGATCCTTGAAGTGTGTGTGACAGTGGGCGATGTCGGACCAGGTGTTGATTATCCCGATAATCGGCTTACCCGACCAATCCTCAGAATCGTAACCCATTTGCATGGTTCGGGACCGGTGCCCAAAGGAACGCAGGTCCGCGGCGCCGAACCAACGATGCGAACGAAGCTCTTGCGGCTTTTTTCGTATCTCACTCATAGGTTCAAGCAAATCCGAAGAAGCGAGCGAATATTAATGCCATCAACCCGAAGCCCCAGCTTCGGCCCCGTCGGCCGGAGCCAACAACACTTCCACGCCTATCAAAACAGTAGCCGCCAATTTCTTCAGCATTAGTATTCCTCCCTCAAAGTTATATGATACTATCGTCAAGCTTTTCAATTAGTGCCGCAAAATGCTTGGAGAAAACAAATGAAATGACAATCGATTGCCGACAACCAGTTTCACCATGGTTACCTCGAGCACGCTAACATTTGATACGTAATTGATGGGGTCACTACGATCGCAAGCTTGGTCTCTGTCATACCGAATCGAGCCCACGGGAATTCGTCATAAGCAAACACGAAGCCATTATTCCGACATTGTCTAATCCGCGATCCGGACGAGGCCGTATCAACGGCCTGGGCCTACCTTGGAAAAACGTTAGGGGTCGTCAACGAATTCCGCGGCCATTTTCCGGACTGCTCTCTTTAAGGTGGAACGATAATAAGATAGAGCCTAACCAAGGAGAAACTTGATGCCGGATCATGCCGAAATCGTAACCGCCGAACAGGTGCGCCTGAGCGACGCCGAGGTTACCGCCTATCGGGACAAGGGCTTCATCATCGTCGAGAATATCTACGCCCCGGGCGATGTCCAGCGTATGCGCGATGCCCTGGATGAACTAATCGCCACGGCGCACGGTGTTACTAAACACACGGATATTTTTGACCTGGAGCCCAGCCACACCCCCGACAACCCGCGCGTAAGGCGCATCAAGAACATCGTTGCTAATCATCCTGTCTTTGAGGAGATGCTTAATCAACCAAACCTGGTCGCCGTCCTGAAAGACCTGCTGGGTCCGAACCTGAGATTGCACGGCTCGAAACTAAATATGAAGGCCGCCGATTATGGATCGCCAGTGGAATGGCATCAGGACTGGGCCTTCTATCCGCACACCAATGACGACGTGTTGGCCGTGGGGGTCATGCTCGATGACATGGCGCCGGAAAATGGCCCGTTGATGATCCTCCCAAGCTCCCACAAAGGCCCAACCTATGACCACCATCAGGACGGCCGCTTCGTCGGCGGCTTAGACATCGAATCGGCGGGCCTCGACGTGAGCCCTGCGGAGATGGTCACGGGACAGGCAGGCGCGTGCAGCTTCCATCACGTGCGCGCCGTTCACGGGTCAGCCAAAAACACGTCAGGCCGAGACCGGCGCCTGCTGCTTTATCAGGTCGCCGCCGGCGACGCCTGGGATATCCGCGGCATGCCGACGGAAGAATCTTGGGACGCGTATTCTGCGACGTTCATCGCCGGCACTCCGACCATCGAACCGCGCGTCGTTCCAGCACCGATCCGCCTACCCTATCCGGGACCGCTAAAGGGAGGATCCATCTACGAAAGCCAGACTATCATGACATCCAAGACCTTCGGCGCCATCGAAGATACCTAAAAGAGGACACTACCAAGACATGAGAGATGCAACGCTGAAAACCCGAATGCGCCGGGGTGACATTCTAGCCGGCACATTTCTGAAGACACCGGCCCATGACATGGTCGAGGTCTTGGCCACGTCTGGGCTGGACTTCATCTGCCTAGACGCAGAACACGCGCCCTTCGACCGGGCGCGAATGGATGCCTGCCTGGCGGTGGGCCGAGCCATGGGCTTTCCGGTCCTCGTCCGCGTGCCTGACGGAACGGCGTCCGAACTCCTGAGGGTTCTGGACAGCGGCGCCGTGGGCGTTGTCGTACCACACGTGGCGACACCTAAAAAAGCCGCCGACATCGCTAAATGGTCGCGCTTCGGTCACGGCGGGCGCGGCTACGCTGGGTCTTCGCGCTGGGCTGGGTTCGCGACCCGAACCATGCCTGAGGTATTAGCTCAAAGCACCGAAGAGACCATCGTCATCGGCCAGATTGAGGAGCCGGAAGGCGTTGCCGCCATCAATCAGATTGCAGCCACCGACGGCCTAGATGGCGTCTTCGTGGGCCCCGCCGACTTGGCCGTCTGCCTGGGCTTGACGGATATGAACGCCGCGCCCGTGTTGGACGCCATGCGCACGGTGGCGGCCTCAGCCAAACACCACGGCATCGCCGCTATGACCTTCACGCCGAACGCCACTAGCGCAAATGCGCTCATGGAATACGGCATTTCCACCTTTTTCATCGGCTCCGATCACGCTTTCGCCCTGGCAACCGCGAAACAAATCGCCGCGGACGTACATGCCATCAAAAGCTGAGCCTTAAGAATAGGGACAACACCATGATAGACCTGACGTCTGCCGACCTTGACGTGCTCACTCAGTGGGACACGCCGACCATCTGCAACGCCCTTGAGATCACCAACCCGGAACGTCGAAGTTTTGGCTACAATGTGAAGCCACTCACCTGTTTGGATCCGTCCCTGCCGCCGATGATTGGCTATGCGCGCACGGCAAAGATCCGCGCCGCCGCGCCCGCCACGGTCTCTGCCGACCGTCTTGAATATTATGAGTACGTTGCAAACGGCGTGGCCCCATCGATCGTGATTATCGAGGACGTGGATCCCTCGCCCGGTTACGGTGCATTTTGGGGTGAGGTGCAGACTAACGTGCATAAAGGTCTGGGTGCTAAAGGGTGCGTCACCAACGGGTGTTTCCGCGACGTCACTGACAGCGCCCCAGGTTTCCAATTGCTGGGCGGCATGGTCAATCCATCCCATGCGCACGTGCACCTCATCGACATCAACTGCCCAGTGAACGTTCACGGAATGGAAGTCGTCCACGGGGACATCATACATGCGGACCTGCACGGTGCCGTCGTCGTGCCAGAAGACGCAGTGAAGAAGATTCCTGATGCTGTAAGCCTACTCCTTCGCCGCGAAGCAGTGATCCTAGAAGCCGCAAAGGCACCGGACTTCAACTTCGAAAAGCTAAAAGCTGCCATCGGCACCCAGGCCGACATTCATTAGTCCCTTTGAAGGGTTTAAGGAATGTTACCGAAGCCGGTGGCAGAACTAACCGCCGTGGGGACCACAGGCAAAAACATGAGCGCACAGGGTGCCGAGCGAGATCGGACAATGGAGGTTATAGTGGCTATGCCACGGCACCTTCCTGTAATGATACAGGCCGTCGGAAGGCCGTCCCCAACAAACGGCGTCTCAGCGTTGGGAGACATCCAAAATTCCCTAGGCTATATAAAAATTTGTAATAAATTTTATCAGCAGCGATGATTTGGGTCCTACAACAGGAGATAGGAACATGAGCGAACTGAGAGGGATCATCGCGCCGTTCACCACGCCCTTCACGGAATCAGGGAACATCGATCTGGACTTGGTGCCAACGCAGGTGGACTGGCTAATCGCGAATGGCGTGCACGGCCTGGCCGCCGGCGGCAGCACCGGCGAAGGCCACGCGCTTAGCCGCGACGAATACCGCTTGCTGATGGCGAAGACCGCCGACGCAATCGCCGGCCGCGTACCTTTGGTGGCAGGCATCATCGCTAATTCCACGGCCGAGGTGGCGGCCCGTGGCAACCTCGTCAAGGACCTTGGGGTAGCGGCCCTCCAGATAACGCCGCCGTCCTATCTGTTCCGCCCTGACGACGACGCTATGGTACAACACTTCCGCGATATTCACGCTGCCTGCGGGGTGCCGATCCTGATCTACAACGTTGTGCCGTGGTGTTATCTCTCGCCAGATCTGCTTTTGCGGATCATGGACGAAGTTCCAGGCGTGCTGGGGGTCAAACAAAGCGCCGGCGACATGAAACTGTTCGCTGACCTCATCCGCCGCGCCAAACCTGAGAACCTGATTTTCAGCGCCGTCGACGCCCTTCTGTTTTCATCTTACCAGCTTGGGGCTCCAGGCGCCATCGCTGCGATCCTTACCGCCGCTCCGGGCCCTTCGGTTAAGCTTTGGGACGCCGTTGCCGCTGGAGATATAGAGACAGCCCGCGACCTGCACGAACGCCTTATGCCCGTGTGGGATGCCATTGGTGTCGACAATATGCCGTCACTCTGCAAGTACGCGCAATTCTTGCAAGGCCTGGATGCAGGCCTGGCCCGCAAGCCCACTTCACCGGCCCGCGACGATCAGAAAGCGCAGGTCCGGTCGGCCTTGGCAGGCCTAGGCCTCATCGACGCCGCCTAGACTGTCATTCCTATTCGGGAAGCGCCGACGCGCTGCCCGTCGGGGAAACGGTTTTCTAAAGGGCTATCTCGGCGGCCACATTTACCGCGTTCAAGTCGGATCCAGGTTTATCTTCGCCCTAGTCTGTAATCGCGTTGTTGGCCTTGTTGTTATGTGGGGAAACCGAGCAGGGCTTTCTCCATGAGGAAAATCCGTACCTGTAACAATTCAAAATGGATTTTACTTTATTCACCGTCAACTTCTCGTCGGGCACCCCATCCCAGGTAGATTCTAACGTTCCGACCCTGATTTCGCGGTTGATTGTCCATAAAACTTCGCCATGGTGGCGAGTAATAACTTCGGCCACTGCATAATCGGACCGACATGGACCCCTTAACTCAAGGCGCAGTAGGCGCCGCCCTCCCACTCGCAACCCGGCGCGGCAAGCCCGCCGCCGTCGCAGCCGGTTGCGGGTTTCTGGCAGGTCTAGCCCCAGATCTGGATATTCTGCTGCACGACCCGGATGACACACTTCTGTTCCTGGAGTTCCATCGCCAGTTCACCCACGCGCTGATCTTCATTCCCGTCGGCAGCGCCATCATCGCTGGGGCGCTGTTTGGCCTGGCACGCCGTTGGTTAGCCTTGGGGTTTTTTGAGATCTGGCTTTTCTGCACTCTCGGCTACACTACCCATGGAATTTTGGATGCAGCCACATCCTTCGGTACACTTCTACTTTGGCCCTTCAGCGATATGCGTTTCGCCTTCAACATCGTCTCGGTGATTGATCCCTTGTTCACTATGCCAGTCGCAGGCCTTGTGCTGGCCAGCATCCTCCGCAAGGACCACCGTTGGGCCCGCGGCGCACTGGGTTGGGCGGCCCTTTATTTGGCCCTTGGCACTTTGCAGCACCACGCCGCCCTGTCCATGGCTAACGCCCTCGCGGAAGACCGAGGCCACGTGCCGACGCGTCTCGTCGCCAAACCGACGTTTGGTAACATCCTGTTGTGGCGCACAATTTATGAAACCGCGGACCGCTTTCACGTGGACGCCGTTCGGCCCGGCCCATGGGCAAGGTCCTTTACCGGAACCCAGGTGGACAAGCTGGACTTGAAACGGGATTTTCCATGGCTTAAGCCCGGATCGCAGCAGGCCCGCGACATTTTGCGCTTTCGCCGGTTCAGCCAGAATTTCAACGCCAAAGCCCCCGATGGCAGCAACCGAGTCATTGACGTGCGCTACGGTTTCCTGCCGACCGAGATTTCCGCGCTCTGGTCAATCAAGCTAGATCGCGAGGCGGGACCCCAGGTTCATGCGGTCTACGAAACGGATCGCTCCAATGCTCGCGCACAACTTCCCAGGCTTTTCGACATGGTTTTCGGCAGTCTACCAGACTAATACCCGCCTACATCGGGATCGACTGCGATGTGGCTTACCTAATTTGGCGAAAACGATTCAGTTGCCATCCGGGCCCGTGACATCGAATTCCTCCATTTCATAAGGGCTCAGCCCTGAGCAACAACTGCCATCTTCAATTTTTCCTCTTTATACACCAGCCACGGTTCATAAAGGTATCGCCTAACCAACAGACTGATAGCTGTAAAAGTATCTCTAACGAGCAAGTCTCATTAAAATTTTATTCACCCGTATTATGTGCGCCAAATTTGTGTCAAAAAAATAGCTTGTGTAAAACACAAGCCATTATTTTATTAAATTTTTTTGAAGATCTTATGTTATCTCTTCGAGAACTGAAAACTCCGACGGGCCTTGCGACGACCGTATTTCTTCCGTTCCACTACGCGTGCGTCCCGGGTCAGGAAGCCTTGCTTTTTAAGAACCGGGCGGAGCGCCGGCTCATAAAGGGTCAGAGCTTTGGATATCCCATGGCGCACTGCACCGGCCTGGCCCGAGAGCCCCCCGCCCTTGACCGTGCAAAACACATCGTACTGACCGGTACGGTCGACGACATCGAAAGGCTGGCTGATCAGCATGCGAAGCACTGGGCGGGCAAAATAGCGCTCGACCTCACGGCCGTTCACGCTAATACGGCCGGCGCCCGGCTTGATCCAGACTCGGGCGACCGCATCCTTCCGTTTGCCGGTGGCGTAGGACCGGCCATGCTCATCCAATTTCTGCACATGGATAGGCGTCTCGTTGGCTAGCTCTTCCACCGGGGCTGCGTCGACAGCAACGGCATCAGCTTTAGCCGGTGCCTCAACTTCCCCCTGCGCGGCGGTGGCGTTGTCTTCCATGGCTTCTTTCAGGTTTTCGAGGGTGACGGGTTCGTCAGCCATACTCAGGCGCTCCTCTTGTTCTTTGAATTCATGGCAGCCACGTCCAGGGTCTCCGGCTGTTGGGCATCATGGGGATGCTCGGTACCGGCGTAGACGTGCAGTTTATTCATTTGCTTTCGGCCTAGAGGATTGCGGCTAACCATCCGCTCAACGGCCTTCTGAACGACCCGTTCCGGATGGTTGCCGTCCAGAATGGAGCCAGCTGTGCGGCTCTTAATCCCACCCGGGTAGCCCGTGTGCCAGTAATAGGTCTTGTCGGCACGCTTGGTACCGGTCAGCTTTACCTTCTCGGCATTAATGACGATGATGTTGTCACCGCAATCCATGTGTGGCGTGTAAATGGTCTTGTGCTTGCCACGCAGGCGGGTCGCGATCACTGCCGCCATTCGACCCAGAACCAAGCCGTCAGCGTCAATTACATACCACTTTTTCTCGATGTCGGAGGGTTTCGCAGAGTAGGTATTCATGCCGTCCTCTCAAATCAACTAAATGGTGGCTCCGGAGCAACGCCCATCAGCCAAGGCGGCCGGATTATGTCAACATTATTCGCCAAGTCAAACGGAAAATATCCATTATTTCCATGACTTAGTATGGCGGTATTATAATACCGTTATACTAAGTCTCAAGAATCCGACTACGGCACCGAATAGGTGCCCGTGGCATGCGCAACGGGCTCGCCATAACCCTCGGAGTAGATGATAACGTCAAGCATTGCGAGTCGCTTACCGATCTTCAGCGCTCGGGCCTCAGCCAATAAGGCGCCGGGACTAGGACGATGCAGAAAATTGATATTGAGGTTTGAAGTCACCACCATCTTTATTACGCCTAGCTTACCCATCACCGCAGCGTACATGGTAGCGTCCGCCAGCGCCATCATGAAGGGCCCCGCCACAGTCCCTCCAGGCCGCAGCATCTCGTCCGCGAAATCGAGCCTGATCACCGCTTCGCCATCGCCGATCGATTGGGCTCGCATACCAATGTCATAGGCCCAGGGGAGATCCTGTTCCATGATGCGGTTAAAGTCATCAACGGTTATGGCAGCCAAGGTGCGTCCGATCAGTCCCAGGATCGCAAGGGGACGAGGTCTTGGACGCCGATCCCGAATTTCTCAAACTCATCGCGGGCGCCCAGCGAATGGATGAAACGATTTCCCGGTTCGGGCCTCTCGCGCGGCTGGTCACGGTATTTAGGTGGGCTTTCTTGCTCATCGCCCTGTATTATTCGGTTTTTGGCAGTATTTCCATACTTTTACCCTGACGACGATTCTGCCCAGCGCCATGATCAAACCCCTTGCGTTCCAGCGCGTGAGAAATCAACATAGGTTGTTCGTCGACACTACGGAGATCTTCCATGACCGACGCGCCGCTACCTAACGAACGCGTATTGCTGCGATCCGATGCCGACGGCGTCGCTACGTTAACCCTCAATCGGCCCCATTCATTCAACGCACTGTCCAGCGAATTAATGACCGCCGTGCAAACGGAACTGGACCGACTGATGACTGACGAGGAGACACGCGTAGTGGTCTTGGCCGGAGCAGGCAGCGCGTTTTGCGCCGGACACGATTTGACCGAGATGCGCGCCGATCCAGGCCCCGAATCCATGGAAGTCCTGTTCACGCAATGCTCGCGTATGATGACCACACTGACCAAGATCCCGCAGGCTGTGATTGCCAAGGTCCACGGCGTTGCGGCCGCGGCAGGCTGCCAATTGGTGGCACAAAGCGATCTGGCAATTTGCGTTGAAAAAGCTAAATTCGGCACCTCCGGGGTGAATCTGGGTCTGTTCTGTTCGACCCCCATGGTCGCCGTGACCCGAAATATGCCACGTAAGCAGGCCATGGAAATGCTGATGACCGGTGATCTCATCGACGCGGATACTGCGGAGCGCTGGGGATTGGTCAACCGTGTGGTGCCAACCAACCAATTGGACACTGCTGTTGATGATCTGGCTGGCAAGATTGCGTCGAAATCCCGGGCGGCAGTCGGACGGGGCAAGAAATTGTTCTACACGCAAATCGAGGAAGGCCTGGAGGCGGCATACGCCAAAGCGACCCAGGCCATCACATCGAACATGCAGGACTATGACGCCCGCGCTGGCATCGACGCCTTCATTGACAAACAACCCATGCCCACCTGGAAGGGCAAGTAGACATAGCGCTCTCCGGTTCAAAGTAGCAGCTGGCCATGGCCGATGGCCTTGGATACGACTTGAACTCTGCCGTTGGCGGGTAGCATCACCTGCGCGCTCTTCAAGTGCCCTTCGACCGTGCGAATTGCGATGCCAGCTTCCGCGAACTGGAGCATTGGCCGATAGCAAAATGTGCATTATGGATGGGGTTGGAGTTGATGATTAAGGCAGTGCGGTGGCGCTTTCCCCTACTCGGTAAACGCGGCATAATCATCTCCTATTCAAGAAAGGCCGTCGCATGAGCGAACTGATTTACGACGATGCCCAGATGAGGCGTGTGCTGCGCGAGGTGCGAACAATCGCTATGGTTGGCGCCAGCCCCAACTGGGTCCGGCCGTCAAATTTCGCCATGAAGTATTTACAGAGCAAGGGCTATCGGGTCATCCCCCTTAACCCGGGCCAGGCTGGTAAAGAAATCCTGGGCGAACCCTGCTACGCCAGCGTGACCGAAATTCCAGACCCCGTCGACATGGTTGACATCTTCCGCAATTCCGAAGCCGCCGGTGCTATTGTCGATGATGTCTTGCCCATCGCGTCAGAGAAGCAAATCAAGGTGGTTTGGATGCAGCTCGGCATCCGCAACGACAATGCGGCCGCCCGCGCCGAGGCAGCAGGTCTCACGGTCATCATGGACCGTTGTCCGAAGATCGAATACGGACGGCTGTTCGGAGAACTGAGCTGGAGCGGGGTCAATTCTGGCATCATAACGTCCAAGCGGCGGAAACTGTCCGCCTGAGCCGGAGGTGCAATGACCGACCCAATCGTCGGAAACCGTATCGACGACCAGCGCGACCCCAATGTCGCGGCGGGTGACTTCACTTCCGCGCGGTCACTTTGCGTGGCCTACCGGCTCAAAGTCTACCCGTCTTCGCGGACGCTATTGAAGGTCCCCGCCGCGCGTATATGACACTGGAACTGGAACACATATAATGAGCGAGAACAGACGTCTCAACGCGCCTCACGAGTACGGTTTCGAGACGCGAACAATCCACGCCGGCGCACAGCCCGACCCCGTTACCGGCGCAAGGAATACGCCAATCTACCAATCCACCTCATACGTCTTCGACGACGTCGACCATGCCGCCGATCTGTTCAACCTGCAGTCCTTCGGCTTCATCTATTCGCGCCTCACCAACCCCACGGTCTCGGTCCTGGAAGAGCGGATCGCCAACCTGGAGGATGGCCGCGCGGCAGTTTGTGCCTCATCGGGTCACGCGGCACAGTTCCTGGCTTTTTTCACTCTGTTGGAACCAGGCGACGAATTCATCGCGTCGCGCAATCTCTATGGGGGCTCCATTACCCAGTTCGGCGTGAGCTTCAACCGCCTCGGTTGGACCTGCCATTTCGTCGACCCCTTGGACCCACAAAACTTCAAAACCGCAATCACTCCCAAGACCAAAGCTATCTTCATCGAAGTCCTAGCAAATCCGGGCGGCGTGGTGGTCGATCTGGAAGCTATCGTCGCTATTGCCAAGGATGCAGGCATTCCCCTCATCGTCGACAACACCCTTGCAACGCCTTATCTCTGCCAGCCCTTCCATTGGGGGGCGGACCTGATCGTCCATTCGACGACCAAGTTCTTGTCCGGCCACGGCACGTCCTTGGGTGGGGCCCTTGTAGAGTCCGGCAAGTTCGATTGGGCCCAGAACGAGAAGTTCCCGACAATGACTGAGCCGGATCCGGCCTATCACGGCCTCACCTTCGCCGAGACCTTTGGCGATTTCGGATTTACTATGAAAGCTCGCGCCGTGGGCCTACGTGACTTTGGTCCCTGCATGTCGCCGCAAAATGCCTTTTACACCATCACCGGCATGGAGACACTGCATCTCCGCATGGATCGCCATATTGCCAATGCCCAGGCCGTGGCTACGTTCCTGGATGGCCACCCGGACGTGGCTTGGGTTTCCTACGCGGGCCTCCCCTCCAGCCCCTACAAGACGCTGGCAGAGAAATACATGCCACGGGGCGCGGGCTCAGTTTTTACCTTCGGCGTGAAGGGCGGTTACGAGGGCGGCGTCAGTCTGGTGCAGAACGTCAACCTTTTCTCTCATCTTGCCAACGTGGGTGACACGCGTTCACTGATCTTGCATCCCGCCTCGACTACCCACCGCCAACTTAGCGATGAGCAACGCGCCGGCGCTGGCGCTGGCAACGACGTGATACGGCTGTCCATCGGCTTGGAAACGGCGGAAGACCTGATCTACGACTTGGATCAGGCACTCGCGGCAGAATAGGCCGGACCCGAAAGCCATCTCTCCCATACCCAAACGAGGATTAGCATGAACGTACGCAAAACCTTACAAATTTTAGAAACCATCAATACGGATGCGCACGGCGCGAACTGCGATCGAATCACTCGCGTGGCCGCCCTGGCCGTTGTCCGAAATCCCTTCGCGGGGAAGCTAGTCGAAGATCTATCTGAGCTGTTCGACATGGGTGGGCAATTGGGCGAACAGCTCATGGACGACGCGGTGCGGATGTTAGGTGATGCGCCAATCAGTTATGGCAAAGCTGCCATCGTTGGGATTGCCGGTGATATGGAACACGGCGGCGCCATGATCCACCCGAAGTTAGGAAAGCCGATGCGCGCCGCTGTCGGCGGGGGCGCCGCGCTAATCCCATCGAACGCCAAACTAGCGGCCTTAGGCACACCGATCGATCTGCCACTGGGCCACAAAGATGAGGTCTGGTCCTTCGATCATTTTGATACCATGACCGTGATGGTCGCCGATGCGCCCCGGCCGGATGAGATCGTTCTCTGCATGGCCGTCGCCGACGGGGGACGGCCAAACCCCCGGGTAGGCAGTGGACCAATTACGGATTGAGGGCGCGCTTGATGAAATCCGTTGAGCCCGCTCTTACCCTGCCCTTCATCGTTATGCGTAGTTCGACACCTCGATCAAATTGCCGTCTGGGTCCCGGAAATACACCGAGTTGATCGGGCCTGTAGCGCCGGTTCTTTCGTCGGGCCCTTCAATGATCTCCACTCCTTCCGCATTGAGGTGTGCGATCACATCATCGATAGACTCGGCGGCGATGAAGCAGAGATCACCGGAACCAGGCATGGGCATCGCCGCCTTCGGATCATATTCGTTGCCGGCAGGGTGCAGATTGATTTTCTGGCGACCAAAGGCGAGTGCTTTGCGACCACCGGCAAAGGTGACCTTTTTCATGCCCAAGATGCGGGCGTAGAAGTCGCAGGTAGTGTCAATGTTGGCAACAGTGAGAACGAGGTGATCTAAGTGATTGATGGTGATGCGGGTCATACAGAAGCCTCTCTTGATAGAAGTTACTCGGCGGGTTGCGGGATGCCGTCAATCGATTCGCTCGGTAGCAACAATGCTGCCACGGTGCCGATGGCAGCGAGC
>MDTG01336769.1_pt1 | contig 14232 bp, 15 predicted proteins | sample 811421 | NCBI WGS metagenome assembly MDTG01 (sample SAMN05326645, study PRJNA326480) | marine metagenome | isolation source: seawater | place: Pacific Ocean: South East | collected 2011
AGACCTCAAACATTTGATGAACTAGTTGGTCAGGAAACATTAGTTGAAACATTTAAGAACGCTATCAATCATGGAAGATTAGCTCATGCTTTTTTACTAACTGGTATAAGAGGAGTAGGGAAAACAACCACTGCAAGGATCATAGCTAAAGCATTTAATTGCGAAGGTAATAATAACAATCAACCAACCTTTGATATTTGTAATCAGTGTAAGCCATGTAAATCAATAACAAATGGAAATTGCTTAGATGTATTAGAAGTTGATGCAGCAAGTAAAACTGGTGTTGATAATATTAGAGAAATAATTGATTCAGTTATGTATTCTCCAAATGAATCAAGATTTAAAATTTATATTATTGATGAAGTTCACATGTTATCTACCCAAGCTTTTAATGCTTTACTTAAAACACTTGAAGAACCTCCCAATAATTCAAAGTTTGTTTTTGCAACAACTGAAATACGAAAAATACCTGCAACCATTATTTCTCGATGTCAAAGATTTGATTTAAAACGTATTGAACAAGATATTCAAATAAATCACTTAAAACAAATATCTATTAAAGAAAAAATTTTAATTGATGAGAAGTCCTTAATTCAAATTTCTGAATCATCCCAAGGATCGATGAGAGATGCTCTATCAATTCTTGATCAAGCGGCAGCATTGATGAATAATAATATTAATATAGAAAAATTGAAAGAAATGCTTGGATTACAAGATTATGAAGCATTTTACAAACTTTTAAATTTATGTTTGAAAAGTGATAGTCTAACTGCTTGCAAATGTTATGATAATTTCATAGCAATTGGAATTTCACCAATTCAAATTGTAGTCAACTTGTTAGAAATATGTAGTAAGTCATCTAGATATACTATTGATGAAACAAAAAGCAGTTATGAAGATGAAATACACAATCAGTTAATTGAAATTTCTAGATTTGGTTTGACACACTTAATTAGAGCATGGCAGGTTTTAGTTCGAGGTTATGAAGAGACAAAAAACAGTGCCAATCAAACAGAAACAGGATTAATGGTAATTATCAAATTGTGCTACTCTAGCAATTTACCAATGCCCGAAGAATTAATTAAAAAATTAAATAATAATAAAATAACTTCTACAAAAAATGTTGAGCCAAATAAATTATCGCAAAATACTTCTTCAGATGAAATTAACATTGAAAAAAACACCAAAAACAATAATGATTATGAGACAAAAATACCTACTAATATAGATGAGATGTTATCTCTTTTAATTGAGCATAAAGAAGGGTTTTTACATGCTCAAATAATCAATAATTTATATATTAACGAATTTAAACCTGGTGAAATCAAGCTTGAGTTAGGAGAAAACTCAGATAAAGATCTAATCTCTAATTTATCAAAAAGATTGGAAAATATTACAAAAATTAAATGGGAAATAATTGAAGAAAAATCAGAAAACAAAGTAACAATTATTAATAAAAAACAAAGGGAAGTTGAAAGTAAAAAATTAGAAATTTTAAAAGAACCCATCGTTGAAGAGATTTTAAACGAATTTCCTAAATCTGAAATTAAAAATATACAAAATGAATAAATTTAAGTTTAAATGAATTAAAATATATGAAAAAAAACTTACTTGAGGACTTAGTCAAAAAAATATCAAAACTTCCTGGTCTGGGACCAAGATCTGCAAGACGAATCATTTTTCATTTACTTAAAGATAAGAATGAATACCTGCAACCTTTAATAAATGAATTAATTTTAGTTCAAGAAAATGTTACTAATTGTGAAATATGTGGAAACTTGGATTTAGAAAAAAATTGCTCTATATGCAGAGATAGCAATAGAAACAATAATTTAATTTGCGTTGTAGAAAATATTTCCGACTTATGGGCATTAGAAAGATCCGGAATGTACAATGGTAAATACCATATTCTTGGAGGAGTGCTCTCAGCAATTGATGGTATTAATCCTAGTGAGTTAAATATCTCTTCTTTAGAAAATAGAGTTAATTCATCTAATGAAATTGAAATAATTCTAGCTATTTCTGCCACTTTAGATGGCCAGACTACTGCGCATTATTTATCTAAATTACTTAATAAAAATGGAAACAAGATCACTCGACTTGCTTATGGCGTTCCAATAGGAGGAGAACTTGACTACTTGGATGACGGAACAATTACCCAAGCCTTAAAGGGAAGAACATTATTTGAATAAAAATTATTCACTTTGAATTTGGTTTATTTGTTTTTCTTCTAACTGAGAATCTTCAACATCTATAGAATGAATCTTAATTCCTCGTTTGAATATTTTATCTTCAGAAGTTTCTATTTCATCTAGATCTTTTTGTGCATGATTAAAGTGAAATTTTAATTTTCCTACTCTTTCATTTAGTCTTTCCAAATCCTTTAACAATAAACTTACTTGAGTTTGAATTTTTGATGCTGCTTCATTCATTGAGGCATTTCGTAAAACCCCAGTGATTGCATTAAGTAAAACCATTAGACTATCTGGGCCACAAATTATAACTTTTTTTTCTCTACTTTTACTTACAATTTCTTGCAAATTTATTTTTATTTCAGCATGAATTGATTCACTTGGTAAAAACATAATTGCTATTTCACCTGTTTCTCCTGGGATGAGATATTTTTCAGAAATATCGTTAACATGCTTTAATACTGACGAACTAAAATCTTTTAAAAATTTCTTTTTTTGATCATCATTATTTGCATTAATATAAGATCTATAATATTCAAGCGGAAATTTAGAATCAATACATACTGGACCGGGCGGATAGTCCAAATTGATTATACAATCTACTCTATTGTTATTACTTAGGGTTTTTTGAAATAGATATGCATTAGATGGTAAGGAATCTCTAACCAAATTTTCTAATTGAACCTCTCCAAAGGCACCCCTAAGTTGTTTGTTTGATAAAATATTTTGAAGATCATTTACTCTATCAGTTAATAAATCAAAGGTAGTTTGCGCTTTATCTATTACAGCTAATCTTTCACCCATATTTTTTAAATGTTCCTCGGTTTTTCCATGATTATTGATATTAGTGCCTAATTTTTCTTGAATATTATTTAATGTTTTTGATAAAAGATCTACTTTTCCATCTAAACTAGAAGATTCATTTTCTTGATTTTTTAATTTAATTAAATAAATAATATAGAAAAATAGAAAAATTATTATAACTACAGATAACAATGCAACCATTATTAATATATTTTCTATAACTATTTTCCTTTATTTGATTTGTTATCTTGACGATAATATCACATGAAATTAAATTTCAAAGATATAAACTATTAAAATTAGCTAACAAATATGACTCTAAAAAAAATAATAACTGTTCCAAATCCTTTTTTGAGAAAAAAAGCAACTCCTATAAAAGTAGTTACAAATGAAATCAAAAAACTTTTAGATGACATGTTAGAAACAATGTATAATGCTAATGGAATTGGATTAGCTGCCACTCAAATTCAAGATGAAAGAAGATTAATAGTTATTGATTGTGGCAAAAACAGTGATATTAATATTAAAAAAGAAAATGAAGAATTTAATCCAAATCCCATCAAAATGATAAATCCAGAATTAATTTTCTTTAATAAAGAGCTGACTGAAAGAGAAGAAGGATGTCTTTCTATACCTGGTTATTATGGAAAAGTAAAAAGACCAAATATAGTTAAAGTTTCTTATATTGATGAAAATAATGTAAAGAAAGTATTAAAAGCCGATGGATTACTTGCCACTTGCATTCAACATGAAATTGATCATTTAAATGGAATATTATTTGTAGATTATTTGTCAAAAATAAAAAAAGAAATGATATTAAAAAAAGCTACTAAAGATTATAATAAAAAAAAATAGGAATTAATTTGAATATTATCTTTATGGGAACACCTGAGTTCTCAATTCCAACTTTAAAAAAAATTAATGAATACCATAACTTGATTGGAGTTTTTACTCAACCACCCAGACCATCAGGAAGGGGAATGTCTCTTAAAAAATCTCCAGTACATATTTTTGCAGAAAAATTAAATTTAAATATTTATTGCCCTAAATTATTGAATAACGAAAATATTCAGAATAAAATTACAAATTTTAAACCAGATTTCATAATAGTTGTTGCATATGGTCTTATCCTTCCAGATAAAATTCTAAAAGTTCCTAAGTTTGCATCAATTAATGGCCATGCAAGCTTACTTCCAAAATGGAGAGGAGCATCTCCGATTCAAAGAAGCATCGAATCTGGTGATAAAGAAACTGGATGCACTTCAATGTTGATGGAATCAGGATTAGATACTGGACCCATTTTACTCCAAAAAAAATTGGACATTTTAAATAATGATGACTGCATAAAAATATATGAAAAATTATCTAAATTAACTTCTGAATGCATAATTGAAACTATAGAAAAATTTTCTAAAGGAAGTATCCAACAAATTGAACAAGATCCAAATAAAGTTTCCTATGCAAAAAAACTAAAGAAAGAAGATGGTATAATACAATGGGAATTAAAATCTCTAGAGATTTTTAATAAATTAAGAGCTTTCAAATCTTTCCCTGGTTTATTCACTTTTTTTAATTTAAATCAACTCAATATTATTGATGGCTCTCCAGTTGACAAGAAACATAATGAAAAGCCCGGAACAATATTATCAGTTAAAAACTCTATTTTAGTTGCATGCGGTAATAAAACATCTTTTTCAATAAAATATATAAAAAAAACAGGAAAAAAAATTCTATCCACAAATGAATTTCTAAATGGATTTAAACTTAAAGAGGGTGATATTTTTGATAACAAAAAATAATAATAATAAAAGAATTGCTTTTCTTATTGAATATAAAGGTGATGGGTTGGTTGGATGGCAAAAACAAAATAATGGTGTCTCTGTTCAGGGTGAAATTGAGAATGCTCTAAAGATTTTGTTTAAAATGAATTTGAATTTGCAAGCCGCTGGAAGAACAGATTCAGGAGTACATGCTTTAGGTCAAGTGGCACATGTAGATATCCCCTTGAACAATAGTTTTTCAAAAAAAAATAATTTTTATCTAGTTGCTGCATTAAACTCTTTATTAAGAAAATCTAATATTAGAATTGTATCAATCCAAAATACATCCAGTGAATTTAATGCAAGGTTTTCCGCATTAAAAAGATGTTATTTTTATAAATTTTTATTTAGAAGTGCTCCATCTTCTATTTTAAAAAATCAAGTTTGGCATATTCGAAAGAGAGTTGATATAGAATCTATGAAAAAAGCATCCAAATATTTAATTGGAAACCATGATTTTACTAGTTTTAGATCTACCTCTTGTCAAGCAACCTCACCATGTAAAACTATAGACAAATTTGAATTTAAATTTTCAGAAGATATATTAACAATTAGAATTGAAGCAAAAAGTTTTCTTCATAACCAAGTTAGGATTATAGCAGGATCTTTAATAAAAGTTGGAACCAAAATTTGGAAACCAATAAATATTAAAAATATTCTAGAATCAAAATCAAGAATCAAAGCAGGAGAAACTGCCCCCCCTTATGGTTTATATTTAGAGAAAGTCATTTATCCTAACAAACTTTTAAAAAGTTCTTGGCCTAAATATATTTTTGATTAAATAAAAAATTTAGAAATATATCTAGATATCAGTCCTATACTTGCTTCAGTTACAACTGACAGAATAATGATTCCTGCAGCACTCCAACCAGTTAACCCTATTTCCTCTTTTCCAATACGCCACAAAGAGTAAGTAACCCAAACAACTAATCCAAATCCAATAAAAATAAAAATAGATGCAGGTAAAAACAATCCTACAACTGTAAATGAAAGCATTATTATAGCTTGTGAAGCTTGTATCCAATTAAATGGGATCATATATCTAAAAAATTGCTCTTCTTTATTTATTTTTTCAAAAATATAAAATACTATTATAGAAAATAAGGTAATATCTATAATAGTAATTAACATTAATTTTGGCAGTAGACTAGCTTTTAAACTAACATCAAAACTAGATTTAATACCATATGAAGCTAATACGGAAACTAATGCATTGATAAAAAAAACTATCCAACAACTTTTCCAAAATGTACTAATATTTAATATAAAAAGATTTTTTACCTTATCTTTTTTCATCATAAAATTAAAAGCTGAAATAACACCTTTTTTAATTTCATAAAATGATGGAGGAGCTGCGATCATATTTACTTAACAAAAAACAGTTTTAAAAATTCATAATAAACTTTTTGAAGTTCCATAATTTCTTTTACTGAAACTTTTTCATCTATTTTATGCATCAATTTTCCTACCAGACCAAATTCTATGACTGGACAAATTTTTTTAATAAATCTTGCATCTGAAGTTCCTCCAGTAGTTGATTTTAAAGGAACTTTATTTGTAACTTTTTCAATTGCTTTTTCCATAGAGTTGATTAAATGACCTGGGTTTGTTAAGAAAGGTTCTGCATTGCAAAAGTAATCAAAATTATATTTAAAACCTAAAGAATTAAAATGACTTGTGAATTTTTTTGTTAAATTTTCTGAAGTAAACAAATTATTAAATCTTACATTAAATTTTAAAACAGCTTTACTCGGTATTATATTAAAAGAATCATTTTTTACATCAATGCTTGTTATCATTACAGTTGAAGGTTCAAAAATATCATTACCCTTATCCAAATTAATATTTAGCAAAGGTTCTATCATTTTAAACAATGAATTAATTGGATTTTCCGCTAAATGAGGGTATCCAACATGACCCTGAACTCCATATACTGTCAATTCTCCTGAATAACTTCCCCTTCTTCCAATTTTTATCATTTCTCCTAAGACATTTGGATTAGTTGGTTCACCAACAATACATCCATCAATTTTTTCGTTATTTTTTTCCAGCCATTCAACAACTTTCTTTGTACCATTGATTGCTTTACCTTCTTCATCTCCAGTAATCAGCAATGATAGACTACCTTGTTCAACAATGTTTGGGTTTTTATTTATATATAATGAAATAGACGAAATAAACGTAGCTATTGATGATTTCATGTCTACTGAACCTCTTCCCAAGATCATATCATTCATAATTTCGCCTGAAAAAGGGTTAAATGACCAATCATTTTCGTTTCCTGGTGGGACAACATCTACATGTCCAGCAAAGCATAGATTGGGTGATTTTTTCCCTAACCTAGCATACAAATTTTCAACTTTTTCTCCATTCTCTCCAAAAACCAATTTTTGACAATTAAATCCTAGCGGTTCCAAAATAGAAACTAGTAAATCAATACTACCTCCTGCATCAGGGGTAACGCTTTTAATTTTGATTAGATCAGATGATAATCTTATAGGATCTATCATTTTCCTCATAAAATCAATCTCTCAGGAGTTCATTTACAGAAGTTTTTGATCTTGTTTGTGCATCAACCCTTTTAACTATCACTGCGCAATATAGACTAGGAGAAAATTCTTTATTTATTATTTTTTCGCTTTGCATAGAACCTGGAACAACTACAGAATAGGAAGGAACTCTTCCTAAAAAAATTTCTCCTGTTGATCGATCAATAATTTTAGTAGATGCTCCAATATATACGCCCATTGATAAAACAGCTCCTTTTTCTACCACCACACCTTCTGCAACTTCGGATCTAGCTCCAATAAAACAATCGTCTTCAATAATAACAGGTCCCGCTTGTAAAGGTTCTAATACACCCCCTATACCAGCTCCTCCCGAAATATGAACATTTTTTCCGATTTGAGCACATGATCCTACAGTTGCCCATGTGTCTACCATTGTACCTTCATCAACATAGGCTCCTAAATTAACAAAGGAAGGCATTAAAACTACATTTTTAGCAATGTAAGCGGAGTATCTTACAATTGAACCAGGCACAGCTCTAAAACCTGACTCTAAAAATTGTTTTTCAGACCAACCAGAAAATTTTGAAGGAATTTTATCCCACCAAACTGACGCGTCCTTGTTTGAGCTTTTAGGCCCTCCTCTAATAATCTCCATATCATTTAGCCTAAAGGACAACAATACAGCTTTTTTGGCCCATTGGTTTACCGACCAATTCCCACTACTTACCGGTTCCGCCACTCTCAAACTTCCAACATCTAATAAATTTAATGTATTGTCTACTGCAATTCTTATATCACCCTCTGTATTAACATTAATCTCATTAATATTTTCAAAACCTTCATCAATTACTTTTTTTAAATCATCAGCATTCATTTTTCCGTCCTCAATCATTTTTAATAAATCTTAAAAAACTTTTCACATTTTTGAAACTATAATCAACAATTTTAATATTTTTTTTAAAATTTGGATAATTTAATTTGTTCTCAATCCAAACAGTAGTCATCCCAAGATTTTTTGCAGGTATTAAATTACTAATAGTATCTTCAATCAAAATACTTCTATTAATGTTTAATTCATTTAAATCAAATTTTTTTTTCATTATCTCATATGATCTTGAGTCTGGTTTTGGTATATAATTAGTATCTTTAATATCTATTATTTTTTTAAATAAATCATATATCCCTAAATTTAATAATATATTCTCGGCATGTTTATATGATGCATTAGTGTACACATATTTATTTCCAGGAAGATTTTTCAACAAACCTTTTAATTCATTATCTTTTTTTAATTCTGGATGACTTACATCATGGACATAATTTAAAAAAGAATCAGGATCTATATTTTTTTCTACAATTAAACCTCGTAAAGTAAGTCCATATTTTAGGTACATTTCTCTTTGTAAAATTTTTGCTTCTAATTCTGGTAATTTTAGATAGTTAACAATATATGTCGTTATCCTTTCTGAAATTTTTTTAAATAGACCAAGCTTGATATCATAAAGGGTATTATCTAAATCAAATACCCAATGATCAAAATTATCTTTAATAATTTTATTAGAGCTTTTTGTAATCATTATTTGAAAAAAGTAATTTATTTATTTTTTTATTAACGTTCCGATACCGTGCTCAGTAAAAAGTTCAATTAAGAGAGCATGTGGCAATCTACCATCCAGAATTACTGCAGCTTCCGCACCTTTTTCTACTGTATTAATACATGTTTTTAATTTAGGAATCATACCTCCAATAACAATTTTACTATCTATCAATTTTTTTGCTTTAGATAAGGGTAATTCAGAAAGCAGTTTTTTATTTGAATCTAATACACCTATAACATCTGTTAACATAATCATTCTAGTTGCTTTCATTGCTGAAGCTATAGCTCCCGCAGCAGTGTCAGCATTAATATTATATGTTTCACCATTTTTACCTATACCTACTGGAGCAATTACAGGTATCATCTTTTGATTAATTAAAGCATTTAGAACTTCAATATTAATATTTTCAGGTTCTCCTACAAAACCGAGATCTACGGCTTTTTCTACATTGGAGTCTGAATTTTTATCAATAGAAGATAATCTTTTAGCTGTAATTAAATTCCCATCTTTTCCTGAAATTCCTACTGCTTTTGCTCCAGCTTGAACAATAGATGAGACTACAGATTTATTTGTGACTCCACATAAAACCATTTCAACAACATCAATTGTGGCTTCATCAGTTATCCTTAGTCCATCAACAAAGTTTGTTTTAATATTTAATTTTTTTAACATTTCTCCTATTTGTGGACCACCCCCATGAACAACTATAGGAAACATTCCAACTTGTTGTAATAATGAAATATCTTCAGCAAAACATTTAATATATTCCTTTTTTCCCATGGCATTCCCACCCAGCTTTACAACAATAATTTTATTAGAATACCTTTTCATATATGGAAGAGTTTCCATCAATAGTTCAGCTTTTCTTGAAAAATCGCTGGTAGTTTCTTTTTTGCTTTGCATCATTTGATCAAAAATAATTAATTTTGAAAGATAACATTTTATGTTTATAAAACAATTTATTTTCCTACAAAAGATGAAATATACGCTCTCAATTCTTCAATTCCTATATTTTTATTACTTGAAGTTGTAAAAATGTATGGGTAAGCAGCAGGTCTATTATCTAGTTTTTCTGACAATTCCAACTTTTTTTTTGAAACAATATTTTTTTCTACTTTATCAACTTTTGTTAGTATTATGGTCCAACTTAAACCAATACTGTCCAAATAATCCATCATTATCAAATCATGTGAATATAATTCTCTTCTAATATCGAGTAATAAACATACAGTCCTTAAATTAACTCTTTGGAAAAAATAGTGATTTGTAAATTCTATCCATTCACTAATATCTTTTTTAGCAACTTTTGCATAACCATATCCAGGCAGATCAACCAAAATTAATCTATTTAACTTATTCTCAATTTTAAAAAAATTTAATTGTCTAGTTCGCCCGGGTGTTTTACTAAATCGAGCCAATTTTTTTCTATTTGTCAAAGAATTTATCAATGAACTCTTTCCAACATTTGATCTTCCAGCAAAAGCTATTTCATTTAAATCATGTTTTGGCAGATTTTTAATATTTGTGGAAGAAGTTAAATACATAGAACTTCCCAAAAAAAGCTTTTTACCTATTTCTATTTCTTTTTTATTAAATTCCAATTTTTTATTTAGCTTCTTTCTTCTGAAGACCATTCATAATTACCCATTGTTGAGCAATTGATAATAGATTATTCCATGTCCAATATATAACTAAACCTGCAGGAAATGTAGCAAGTAAAAAAGTAAAGGCAACAGGCATCCATGCAAAAATTTTAGCTTGAATTGGATCTGGAGGTTTGGGGTTCAATTTTTGTTGTAAAACCATAGTTGCACCCATTAAAAGAGGCCATACACCTAAATTTAAAAATTCTGGTAGAAAAGATGTGTTATAAGGTAGCAAACCAAAAAGGTTAAAGATACTTGTTGGATCTGAAACAGATAAATCTTTTATCCATCCAAAGAATGGGGCTTGTCTCATCTCTATAGATACAAATAAAACTTTGTATAAAGCAAAAAAAACAGGAATTTGTACTAAAATTGGCAAGCAACCTGCAGCCGGATTAACTTTTTCCCTTTTATAAAGTAACATCATTTCTTGATTCATTTTTTGTCTATCATTTCCAAATCTTTCTCTTAATTGTTGCAGTTGAGGAGTTAAAAGTCTCATTCTTGCCATACTTTTATAAGATTTGTTTGCTAATGGAAAGAAGACCAATTTAACAATTACTGTGATTAATAAAATTGCTAATCCAAAATTGCCAAGAAAGTTATTGGCCCAAGACAGAGCATAAAAAAATGGTTTAGTTAAAAAATAAAACCAACCAAAATCAATTGCTAAATCAAAATGTTCTATATTTAAATCATTTTCATATTGATCCAACAAATTTAATTTTTTAGCACCACTAAAAACTCTTGAAGTTATGATTTTTTTTGATCTGGGTGGAACCACAATTAAATCCCCAAGAAAATCCGTTTGATAAGAACCAGAATTGTTAATATACCTATAGGTAAACTTTGACTTTGTTGATTGATCAGGTATCAAAGCGGCCATCCAATATTTATCCGTAATACCAATCCATCCACCTGATTTTTCTGCTTTATGAGATATGCCTTTTTGACCACTTTCTTTTAGGTCGGAATAACTTTTTTCTGTCAAGGATCCATCAAAAACGCCCAAAGGACCTTCATGAAGGACAAAGAAATCTGTAGTTGCAGGCTCCCCAGTTCGTCTTATTAACCCATATGGATAAAGTCTAATTGAATTACCAGATTGATTTAAAACTGTTTGTTCTACTTTAATGACAAAATTCTCATCTATACTTATTTTTTGGGAAAATTTTAGACCCTTTTTATTTTCCCATGTGATTGTTACATCTTTTGTTGGTGTAAGGGTTTTATTAGATGATTCCCAAACAGTATTTCCATTTGGAACTTCAATTTCATCAGGTGTACTCCACCCAAATTGAACAAAAAAAGGATTTTCATGATTCACTTTTTTTAAAAATCTTATCTGTTCACTTTCAGGATCCAGAGTTTTTCTGTAATTAACTAATGTTAAATCATCAATTCTAGCTCCCATTAAAGATAAAGAACCAATTAATTCATTATTTAAAATTTTAATACGAGGTACATTTTTTTTTATCTTTGGTTTTTTTTCTACGAATATTTCTTCATTTTTTTCTTTAGGTAAATCAATTGATGGTTCGTTATTCTTTACTTCTATTTTAGAATTGTCAGTATTTTTAACAACTTGATTTTCTGGTTTTTTACCAAAAAGCATTTGATAACCAATGAGAACAGCCATAGACAAGCAAATAGCTGCAACTAAATTTCTTGTTTCAGGATTCATATTTATTTCACTTTTTTATTTATGTTAAATTACTTTTCTTATTTTTTTCTACTGGGTCGAAACCACTCCCTCCCCAGGGGTTGCATTTAATTAACCTAATTAAACCTAAATATGTACCAAAAAAAATTCCTTTTTTATCAATAGCATTATAAAAATACTCAGAGCAAGATGGATGATATCGACAATTAGTACCAATCATTGGTGAAATAAAAGCTTTATAAATCTTTAAATTAATAAGAATTATACTTTTTAGTATTTTGTATATCAAATTAAACATTATTTCTTATAATATTATTTTCTTTAAACTTTTTAAAAATGCAAATATTCTCTTTCTTCAAATCTTCAAATGAAGCCTTTACTATTAATGGTTTACTTATCAATACATAATTATGACCATTATCAAAATATTTTTTTTCATTTTTAAGAAGAAATCTTATTATCACCCTTAATCTCCTCTTAATTTTATTTCTCAAATAAGCCATTCCAATTTTTTTTGTGATTGTAAAACCAAAAAATATTAAATTTGATTTGTCATTTCTTTTTAACTTTTGAAAAATTAAATACCTTCCATGTAAATTTATACTATTTCTGTGAGATAAAATAAAATCTTGTCTTTTTTTTATAGTTATCATAGACATATCAAAACGAATTAAATAAACCTATGCAGAAAGTCTTTTTCTACCCTTTGACCTTCTTCTTCTAATTACGTTTCTTCCACCCACGGTTGACATTCTATTTCTAAAACCATGTCTTCTTTTTCTTACTAAGTTACTCGGTTGAAATGTTCTTTTCATGATGTGTCCTCAAGTTAGATAAGGTTATTAGTAAAAATTAAACAAATAGTCAATACGATTATTTTTTTATTTGCTCATTAATTGTTGGGACTGGTTTCATTTCAAGATCCCATGGAAAGTATATCCAAGTATCTTGTGAAACTTCTGTTATAAAGGTATCAACTTGCGATCTTCCATTAGGTTTGGCGTAAACTGTTGCATAATGGGCTTTTGGTAACTGAGGTCTTAAAGCCTTGATTGTTTCGCCACTATCAACTAAATCATCGATTATTAACCAATTTTCACCATCATTAGCAATAGTATCCTTTTTTAAAAATTCAACCTCTCCTCTAGAATGATCTTTATAAGATATTACACAAATTGTATCTATCAATCTGATATCTAATTCTCTTGCAACAATTGCAGCTGGCACGAGTCCACCCCTTGTTACACAAATAATACCTTTAAATGGTTCTATTTCGTGAAGTCTCCATGCCAGTGCTTTACTATTTCTATGTATCTCTTCCCAAGAGACCGGAAATGATTTGTCGTACATAAAATCTCCCAAAGTAAAATTTATAATACAAACATTAAAATTTTTACAATCTTTTTTATAAACTTAAAATATATACTATAAATTTACTTATTTAAAATTAGTAAAATAAAATGTGTAAAATTTTTTAAAAAGATCTTATAAAGATTTAAATTTTTATTATTTTTTGTAAAATATAATTACAAGAAAAAATTGAAAGATTTAAAAATTATTAAAGTTAATAAAAAAAATACATTTTTTTTTTTAAAAGCCTTAGTTAGTTTTGGTTTTTTTTATATATTATTCAACAAATTTAATTTGTATGATATTTTTGAAATTATCAAAAAATCTCAAGTTAATTTTTTATTTTTAACAATTTTGACTCTTGTTTTACAAATTATATTGGCAATTTATAGATGGCACCAATTATTAAAATTAAAAAAAATAAATATCTCGATAATTCAATGCCTCAAACTATTTTGGATAGGTCTTTTTTTTAATCAAGTCCTGCCCTCTACTATTGGTGGGGATGCAGTAAGAGCCTATATGCTCATTAAAAGAGGGTATAATATTGGTATAGCAACAATCTCAATTTTACTAGATAGAATGTTTGGATTAATAGGTCTATTAATTTTATTAATAATTGTAATACCTTTTTTCTTAAACCTACTTC
>MDTG01336171.1_pt1 | contig 14230 bp, 10 predicted proteins | sample 811421 | NCBI WGS metagenome assembly MDTG01 (sample SAMN05326645, study PRJNA326480) | marine metagenome | isolation source: seawater | place: Pacific Ocean: South East | collected 2011
GTGCGCCACTTTGATACGAGCGATCTCGATGATCCAGAAATCGGTGGTATCCTCAATACCAACCACGGCTGGGAGGGCAACGAACATCGCTATGAGCTCATGCAGCGCGTGAAGCTGTGGCGCTTTATCTCGACTCAGCCCGACTACGACATCGGCGAGCGCTTTATGCGGCGCATTGAGTACAATCCACAGATAGCCGTTGCCTAGCCCCCTTTTCTGTGCGATCGAGCCGCCCGCCCTAACCGGTGGGCGGCTTCTCCTTTTCGACTGGGAAATCTTCCATGAATAGCCACCTGCTCACATCCAAGCAAATGGCGCAATTTGTAGCCTCGGGCCATCTCCGTCTCGACGATATGGTGCCCAAAGACCTGTGCGTAACCTGTTTAGAATAGATGGCAGACTATCGCGGTTACCTCGAAGTGGGCACGCCCTTTGAAGAGACCTAGCCAAAGGATACGGCGCTGGGTCAGGCCCTTCGCTTGCCCAAGGTGCAGGGGCTTATCAACTCGCTGGTCGGTCCCGACCCACTCTACGGCCATCACGGCCCGCACCTAATGCCGGCCGGTCAACTACGCGGACCCGACACCCATCAGGATTCGGTCATCGATTTCCGCGAAGACTACTTTGATATCCAGCTCTCGCTCTTTGCCGCCTACACGACCGACGAAATGGGCGGCACCTTTCTGATTCCCGGGACGCACTTCCGCAATGTGCGCACTTCGGAAATCACCATCTACCAGCACATGCGTGGTAAGATCTGGGCGATCTGGAAATCGGCGGCATCTTTAATAACAGCCACGGCTAGGAGGGCAACGAGCACCGCTACGAGCTCATGCAGCGCGTGAAACTGTGACGCTTTGTATCGGGCCAGCCCGACTACGATATAAGCGAGCGCTTCCCGCGCCACATTGGATATAATCCGCAACTGGCTGCTGTCTAACTGTTCGTGCTATCGATAAGCAATCGGTCGTCTGATCAACGACCTCTGTTCGCCTATAAGCTCGCGCTTTGCTTGATCCTGCCGCTGCTGAGCAGCTGCTAACTGGCGCGCGTGATCCGCTATAACTTTACCGACATCACGGACCACGCCATCTTTCCCAATCGTCCGCTACAGCCCAGCACGCAGCCCTTTCGCTTTCACCGATCAGAAACGCCGCGCTACGCAGAGACCTTTACCGATTCACTAGGCGTAACCTACGACTTATAAGAGCACCTGGGCGAAAGCGACATCGTCGCCCTGCTGATCGTCCATCGCGACACCGTGCACTATGAGCGCTATCTCGAAGGCTACGAGGCTACATCGACCGTAGCCTCGTTTTCCATGACCAAGTCGGTCTTCTCTTTGCTCTTCGGCATCGCCGTTGATCGCGGGATATTCCATCCGTCGAAGAGCCCGTAACGCGCTACGTGCCTGAACTGGCCACGCACGGCTTTGAAATGGTCACCCTGCGCCACCCAGATGACCTCCGGCCTTCGCTTTAACGAGGACCCGCTCAATCCTCTGGGTCAGGCAGTTTCTCTCTACTACGGCACCAGCCTGCGTTAGCAGATAGCCAAGCTGCGCTTGGAGCACCCGCCCGGCACGCGTTTTCGCTATGCTAGCGGCAGCACGCAGCTTCTGATCCTAGCGCTGGAGCGCGCGTTGGACGGACAGACGATGACCGAGTTTTTACAAGAGACGGTGTGGACGCCGCTGCAGATGGAATACCCGGCTTCGTGGACCGTCGACTGGAGAAAACCTTTTGCTGTCTGAACGGAGCTGCAGGAGACTTTGCTAAGATTGGTCGTCTCTATGCGCGGGACGGCTAATGGGACAGCACGCAGATCGTATCCAAAGCGTGGCTAACCGAATCGACGCGCATCGACACGACCGAGGGCAGAATCGCCCGCTACCAGTATCAGTGGTGGCGACCGTTTGAAGGGGAAGACGCGCTGCTCGCGCACGGCCTCCTAGGCCAGTATATTTACATCGACCGCGCGCGCGACATGGTTGATTGTGCGGTTAGGGCATACGTTTGGCTCGGTGCGCTGGCAGGATATCTTTCGGCAGCTGGCGGCGTATTACGAGTGAAGTCAATAAGCTAACAGACGTACGTAGATGGGAGTTTTGCGGAGCACAGCAATGGATGGCAGTGGAAAGAGAACAACACCGATAGCGATACACTGATGCATTACTTTCTTCAGAGCTTCGCTTAGCACCGTCTCCCCTAGACTATCTCTGATTCCTCGACCGGCAATACACCGTGCACTATATCGGGAAATGTCTCGCCGCGAATCCACATAATCAACTGACCGCGGCGACCGGACCGATCGGAATTTATCTACCCAGCCTGCGCGCTGAGATAGTGCGCCACTTAGCTGCGGCGAAAGCGGCTGCTGTGATTGTCTGTGCTCTTGTGCAATAAATGACTGTGGAACAAGATGACGCCACCGGGCGACGCGGGCACGGGTACACCCTCCCTATCGTCGACGTTTCGCGCCAAGCGGAATTCGCTCTGCTGTGATCCTCCTAGCTCGTCGTGCTCAACGATTGCTCGTCGGTGACTGCCTGGAATAACGTAGAGGCAGCCGTTTTCCTCGTCCGCTGCATCGATAGCCGTCCAAGTATCTACGGTAGTATGCGTGAGAAAGCGTTTGCCAAAGTAGAACTTATCCTGATTCCAAGGATGTCCGGCCCCAGCAGGTCGACCAGCGGATAGGTCAGGCGCGGATCGCGGACGCGTTTGAGGAATTCGGGCAAACAACAACTGGGATGATGAATCTTGTGCATCGCATAGATGCCATAGCGCCGCACTTTACCGTCGTCCACTTGTGCATTGCGATCAATATGCGGCGTCGGCATCTGGCGCCGGCCGGCAACCACATCTTCGGCGACCTATCGGAGGGTGTCGTTCTCTTCCACTGAAAAGACGTTTTCGCGAACGACGAAGCCGTCGCGCTGCCACTCGGTGAGTTCTTCGGAGGAGAGACCTAGACTTTTCACTACGTTTTAGAATCTCTTTTAAATGTATCTACAGCACACAGTTTTAACCGGACATTGAATCACTCTTGGGGCGATAGAACTCTGGTAATTGTTTAGAAATAAGAGAAATTAAATCGTTAGTACGTTGATTTTTTGCAGCAACATAGAGCTCATCCCAATATTTTTCAGAAACGATTTCACGTTTGGGCTGGCAGACGGTTATCTTACCAACTTCTTTAGTTACTTTGTCTTCTTCTCCGCTGAACAACTTTTCACTTAAAACCTCACCGGAGCGCATACCGGTAAAAACTATGTCTATGTCTTCATAAGGACGTTTACCAAACATTCTTATCATATTTTCTGCTAACTTTACTATAGGAACAGGTTCCCCCATATCCAGCACACACAACTCCCCATTCTCACCAAGAGCCCCGCTATGTAACACAAGTTTAACTGCTTCAGGAATACTCATAAAATATCTTTCCATTTTCGGATGCGTAACAGTAACAGGACCACCGCGACGAATCTGTTTCTCAAAAAGCGGAACAACACTGCCCCGGCTACCAAGAACGTTCCCAAAACGGACTGTAACAAACCGAGTGCTACTTGGGGAAGAAATATTCTGTAGCATCAACTCTGCAAGGCGCTTTGTAGCTCCCATTACGCTACTCAGCGCGACCGCCTTATCTGTAGAAATTAGGACAAAGTGTCCCACTCCATATTTCTCAGCCATCTCACACATATTCTTGGTGCCAAATACATTATTGATGACTGCTTCTTCTGGATCTGATTCCATAAAGGGCACGTGCTTGTGCGCAGCCGCGTGGAACACAACATGAGGTGAATATTTATTCATCACTGCATTAATCCGATTCTCATCACGCACATCTGCAATCGCACACACACAGGGTACATTTTCCGCACTCAGTCGCAGTTCGCTATAAATCTGGTGAATTGACCCTTCCCCTCGCCCGAGTAGTATAAGATTTTCGGGACGTAAACTCACTATCTGACGACATAGTTCTGAACCAATCGACCCTCCTGCTCCAGTCACTAAAACGACTTTATCCGCTATATACTCACTCACTCTAACATCATCTAAATCAACTTCACCACGACCTAGAAGTTTCGCAATATCTATGGTCTGAAGATCCATTACATTGTTAGCACCACGGAGAATCGAATGCATGTCCGGCACGATCCTCAGAACTACATTTTCTCCCTCACAAGTCGAAGCTATACTCCGTAATCTCTCTTCTGGTAAACTTGGTATTGCTACAAGAATCTCGTCTACGTTTTCATTATCGATATACTTGCGTAAACATGCTTCCCCTCCCAGCACTGGAACACCGTGTATATGCTTCCGATATATGGTTTTTTCATCGTCAATGAAACCGATTGGATTATATGAAGAATATCCAACAGTCTGCAGATAACGGAGAAGGTGTTCACCTGTATTGCCCGCCCCGTATATTAAGATTCGTCGTTTATTTGCTATTGAACTTACGCGCTGGCGTGAAACTAGTCGTGGTATTACACGAACAGTACTGAGTAATACCGATCCGAGCATAAACTCAAGCAACAGTATAGCACGAGGAACCTTATAAGCAGTCAGGTTCTCAATAGATAAGAAACCACCTACAACTGGGATCTCAGACAGTAAAAATGGAGAAGATGACATCACAGTAAAAATTAAAAATGCAAAACCGACGGACAGAATCGATACTATAAAAAGAAACGTTAACACAAATCGGTTCCGATCTGGGACCACGATATTAAGCCTCATCCTGAAAAAATTCATCAGTAGAAACAATGTGACTAACAAAGAGAAGGAATTGCTTTGCACGAAAGCAAGAAAAGCAAAAAGAAGCGAACCGATGGCCATACTTTTGTACAGCGATACAAAATCACCTAAACTAAAAAATTTCCATATTTTGGAATAAACGCCTAATGTGTATAATATACAAAAGCGCATGACTACGAATGGCGCCGCAATAAACTTAATCTGCTCCCAGTATACGTCAGGAATCACAAAGTCGAATCTTATTAGATACGAGGAAAATAAAGACACAGACAATATCGCAAGATCAATAAGGGCGATTGAAACTTTGCCTATAAGTTGATTCCTCAGTAAAGATCCACCGGAATTTGTCAATATGTACCTACGTCCTAATGCGATACATTATCATCGCGAAACATTTTTGATACTGTTAGCACCATTATCTTTAAATCAAGCCATAATGACCAGTTTTCCATGTAGAAGTAATCAAGAGAAACTTTCTCTCTCACTGAGACAGTATCGCGGCCGTTAACCTGTGCCCATCCAGTTAGGCCTGGCAGGAGAGTGCTAACTTTACACTCAGTCCTCAATTGCACGAGATCTTCTTGATTGAATAGCGCAGGTCTAGGACCAACTATGCTCATATTTCCAGAAATTATGCTCCATATCTGTGGAATTTCATCTAAGCTTGACCGTCGAAGAAAACTGCCTATCGGAGTTAAGTATGAAGAAGGATCACTTATCAAGTGTGTAGCTACTGCAGGAGTATCGATCCGCATAGTTCGAAATTTAGGCATATCAAATAACTGATTGTCTTTTCCAACTCTTTTTGACCAAAAAATCACGGGACCTGGCGAGGTCGATCTAATAAGTAGTGCAATTACAGGATATAAAGTAATTGCCATTGGGATTGCAAAAACCATAACCAACAAGTAGTCAAAAAACCTTTTAACGATCATAACAACTTAATTATATCCTTTACACCCTCTTCGAACGAAATGGGCTCATAACCAAAATCAGCCCTAGCTTCCTCGTATTCAAAAGCTTTATCTTCGTTAAGGCGCAGAATTTGTTCATCAGTGATTCCGACTTCTTTGATTTTTTTGACCAATCGCAACAATTTTCGACTTAATTGCATTGGTATATGGATTTTTATTATTTTTTTCTGCAGTTGCTCACTAACCACGTCTATCATTTGGTTGTAAGAAATAGAATGGGAACCTGGTATGTTGTAAGACTTGCACTCTGTAGTAGAGGTAAAAGCGCTGGATATAATAGCAGCTGCTACATCTTTAACACAAACCGGCTGCTGTAAAAAATCTCCCGAACCTAAAACCGGAATAATAGGATACCTCGATATAAACCTAACAAGGCGGCTTATGTTTCGATCCTGTAGGTCTCCGTATATCATTGTCGGCCTCAGTATTGTATAGTTGAGGTTGCTATTTCTGATAGTTTCTTCGGCCTCAATTCGAATCTTTTTCGATGTCACATTAAGATTTGTGAATAAAGACGTTGTGCTTACAAAGACACCTCTACTGACTCCTGCCTCTTCCATGGCTCGCACTACAAACGGAGCATGACCGAATCCCAATGAAGCAATATTTAACACGATTCCATAGTCTTTCATTGCAGATCTTAGCATGTCGAGATCTTCTAAGTTTCCAGTCACACTCCGATATCCTAGGCTGTCAACAATCAGACAATTACTAGTCGGTCGCACTAGACAGCACACATTTTCAAAACCCTTCTGATAAAGGGTTTCCAACACATACTTCCCGAGGAAACCGGTGCCGCCAGTAACGAATATTGGTATTTTATAATTCAATTTCATGTAACCGAATCCATTACGTCTATGTATTCTTGGGCCAACCTGCTTCTGCAGTAATGTTCCTCTACAAATTTCCTCCCATTCTCTCCCATTTTTTTACATAACTTAGCATCCTTACTGAGGCATAAAATTGCCTGCGAAACCGCAAGCACATCTTCTGGTGGTGTTACAAATGCAGCACCAGAGGATTGCAATATATCAGCACTTTCTCCATTAACAGATGCTATAATAGGCTTCGATGAAGCCATAATCTCAAACATTTTTGAAGGAATAAATTCTTTGAATAATGGTACATTTCTCAGCGGCACAAGGCAGACATCGCTCCCGTGGTAGAAATACGGAATCTGGTCTTTCGAAACCCCATCAATAAATGTGACATTTTGCAGATTACGACTTTGAGCATTATTGATAAGACTCTCTTTATCGGCACCTTCCCCCACAAACAGGAAATGAATATCTTTGATGTCTCTTACCTTATCCGCAGCTTCGATTATAGTCGATAAACCTTGAGATATTCCGTGTGCTCCGATATATAAAACCACAAACTTGCCGTTTAGTTGATACTTCTCCTTAACACATTTGTGATCTTGACAAGTAGAGAAAAAATTAACATCTGCACCATTCGTTATGACACTAAGTTTCTCAGGTCTTATTCCCCGACTGACTAAATTTTTCTTGAATGACTGAGTAACAACGACAATATGAACTGATGATTGATAGAGGTACATCTCAATTAGTTCTAAGAATTTTATCACCCACTTATTCGTTATAACGTTTAAATCTACGAATATTGCGGGCCATAAGTCCCGCACTTCAAATATGAAGGGTATCTTGTTAATTCGACTAAAAAACCAAGCAGATATAACCGAAAAAAAAGTCGGCGAGCTGACAATTACAACGTCTGCTCTTTTAGTTTTCCTCAAAGATAGTACGACACTAGAGATCATGAAAGACACATGCGATAATGTTTTTCTAAAAAAACCCTTGTTAGGCGTCGCATAAACAAAATTTCTCAACACTCTTATACCATCAATTTCTTCTTCAAGAAAGTGCATTCCCTTGTATTTCTCATCGATTATGCCCGTCGGATGGTTGGGGAAACATGTCACGACAGATACGGTGTGACCCGACCGCACCCATTCTCGAGCCATTTCGTATAAACGAGCTGATGGTGCCCCAATCTCAGGAACAAAGTAATGACTAATCAAGACAATTTTCAAACTGACGTGCTCGCTTTCTCCCACAAAAAATGAACTTCACTACAACCACTTTCCAACCTAACAACTAGGCAATAATTGGGTATATCAAGACCAAATTCGGGATACCAAAATGTCTCTTCAATTCGAAGTTTTCCTTTCCGAACAGACCATATAACTTCCATTTGGTCTTCAAATCTTAAAACTCCTCTCATCCCATCTTGATCTTGACTCGTAACTTTAGCATCTGGATGAATAAAAAACATTGCCTCAGCACGTTCTTTACCAAAAAGCCTGCTTACTTCGTCTTTCACGATCAGCCTATTTCCCTCAAAAATCCACTGCCTGTTATGAGTTGGTTTATCTTTTATGTGCCGATAACCGTCATGAGAGCAGTTTACTTGGGTAAATTTCTCTCGTTCAAGAATCTCTAAGTCAAAGGGACAAGCTCTTCTTCCTACGCGAAAAGCCCCCCAAACTTCAGATGAATTTTTGCCGTCAATTGAAACAGTGTTATGTGCAGCGGTTCCTCTCTGCTTTGTACGTTTCTCTCCCTCCTCGTACAAAGACGTGCCCGAGTTGACTATTACTCTTTTACTTCCCACGCTCAACTCAAAAGATAAAGTATCCGCATGGACATGAGCAGGTTGATAGTCTGGGCCAACTAAACCGCAATCAAGAATTAAAAGGGCTATATCATTTCTCAGTGAAATATAACCGCTCTCTTTTAAGACTTTAATTTTTTTCTTTCTTCTGTTATTTAAACCAAAACCGAGCGACTGTGCATAGCCCGCGAGTTGACTTAGATTCGGCGCAATGCCGATTGCAGCATCATTAAAAAAGCTAATTTCACCATCTTTATGAACCATATGATTCAACCATGTAAACATTGGTTGTACCACTTTAGACAAACGATGTCTGAGTCTATCTGCTTTGGTTGAACACAGGTTATATTCTTCAAGAAGATTTAATAGATCTAGTATGTCTTCTAATATGATGGAATGATACATAGGGGATCTTTCAAAATGACCCCCATCAGCCAATATTTGCTCGTCCAATTCAGCTTCTACTATCTGTATTCCTTTTTCAAAGCACAAATCAGCAGTGGGCCCCTTGAAAAATAAACCAGCAAATATCAACGCCTTTGCATTTGTAAATAAATGATTCGCAAGTAAATGATACTCTATTCGTTGCATTAACCATTGCATCTGCAAGTGCAAGCTTAGCTTTGATTCTTGCGTTAATTGGTTACCGGACAGGGTCCATTTAATCCAGTTGACAATACGAAGAGAAGTAGGATAAGGATCCCATCCAACGCCTTTCCCAATTTTGTTATTACTGATCCAGCTTAAAATTAAGCTTCTATGCCATGGTTTACGATTGGCGCAATTTTCAGAATTTAAATCATCAAAGTAATGCTGATTGTAACGCCAAAGAACACTTTGGCCTTCTCCGTTCCAACCGACATTTGAAATACGAGCTTTTTGGTAAAAAAAATTAAATTCGTCTATATCAGTTAGACTACTCTTACGAGATATAGGAGCTTTCCATTTAAAACAACGGCTTCTACTACAAATCTCTATCGAATAATCTATGCGCGTGTAGTTTTTTTTAATTTTGAACCACAAGCGATAATATAATTGAGAAGGCTTTAGGTAAGATATAGTTCGTGCGTAAAGTAAAGCTTTATCGAGGCTGCTAATCATGAAATTACTTTTCAGCAATCATTATAGACGTTTTGCTAACTTCAACCATCGATTCAAAAGAGATTGGCGACGATGATCCTGTAGTGATAGCTGATAAAAAAGCTTCAACACACGCATTTTGACCCTTATCTTGTTTCCATAGTTTCATCTTACGAAAAGATGACCATCCATAGCCTCTTAGTTCGCGAAAATTGTCTAGTTTTATTACTTTCCCTGAGACAAACACTTCCAATTGTTCTTTCGGAAAAGATGAGTGGCCGTTAGCTAGATAGTTTATGACTCCCACTGACCCATCCGAGAGGCCAAGTTGGATCGACAGAGTATCTCGTATTGACGAATCCATCTTCATTACGTTGTGAGAAACGATTAGGCTATTAGATAGAAAACTAAGCAAATCAATAAAATGGCACGCCTCGCCAATAATCCTCCCGCCACCAACCTCTGGATCTTGAGTCCAGTGCTCCGCGGAAACTTGTCCTGCATTGATAGTCATTACAAATACTTTGGGCCCATTAACAGTAGCTAACAATTTTTTTATTTTTTGAACATGCGGGGCAAAACGACGATTAAAGCCAATCATCAATATCGGTGGCGTATCACTTTGGTCAACAATGTCATGATAAACAGATTTTATCTCGTTTAACTCATCCCGACTTAAGCAAAGAGGCTTTTCTACGAAGACGTGCTTGCCTGTTTGTAACGCCTTTATGATCCATTTGGCGTGTGTATCATGACGCGTGGTTATGACTACAGCATTAGTTTCTGGATCGTCAAGAATGAAAGTTGCGTCTGTCGTCGTCTCTTCAAAACCAAATTTACGGCCTGCATGTACTCCGCTTACTCCACCACTGGAAGCTATACTACGCAAACGAACACCAACGTTTTTAAATGCAGGTATTAACATACGAGTAGCATAATTACCTGCACCAATAAAGCTAACTGAGATTTTGTCCGTCACTTCTTCTTTGTTTGTTTCATTTACTTCAGGTCGGACATCTCCAATCCGAACCTTACGAGATGCATTTGTGAACTCTATACCTGAGTACTTCAGTATAATACCCAGAGAAAGCTCGTCACTGCTCATCACTTCATAAGCATTTATAGCATCCTCAATAGGAAACTGATGCGATATGAGCGGTTTAACATCTAATCTGCCCTCCGACATCATGTCCAATACAGATTCAAAGTTGCGCTGCTCTGTCCACCGAACGAATCCTACCGGATAATCCTGCCCCTTCTCTTCATAATTAGGATCGTAACGACCAGGCCCGTATGAAGCTGATACCTGAAAGGTCAGTTCTTTCTTAAAAAAATCTTCGCGAGACAGTTCTAACCCAGTTACACCGACTAGTACAATACGACCGCGCTTACGACACATCGTTGCAGCCTGATGAATGGGGGCACTGCTCTGGGTTGCAGCCGTTACAACCACTGCATCAACACCACGGCCTCGCGAGTATAACTCTGCAGCCTTTACAGGATCTTCACCCGCCGCCAAATTGACGACTTCGGCGCCAAATTCACGAGCAAGCTTAATTTTAGCTTGATCAAAATCGACTCCCAAAACGCGGCAGCCATTCGCACGTAGCAACTGGACTGCCATCAAGCCCACTAAACCCAAACCAATAACAACGACAGTCTCACCCAACGTTGGTTCGACTAAACGTATACCTTGAAGAGCAACGGCACCCAAAACGGTAAAAGCAGCCTCTTCATCTGTAACGTTATCTGGAACCCGCGCACACAAGTTGACAGGCACACTAACCACTTCGGCATGATAGCCGTTGTTTACAACGCGTTCACCCAATTTATACTCTGTTACACCAGAACCAAGCTCAACAATAGTTCCAACGTTGCAATACCCCAAGGGTAAAGGTTGATCTAGCTTACTAAACACCGCTTCTATCGTTGGTTGAAAACCGTCTGTTTGAATCTTATTCAAAACCATCCGCACTTTGTCCGGCTGCTGTCTAGCTTTTTGAATCCAACCCGACTTGCCAAAGTCAACTAGCATGCGCTCAGTGCCAGCGGATACCAGAGTGTGGGACGTAGAAATAAGTAATTGGCCACGGCCTGCGGAAGGTACTGGTACATCACTTATGGAAGTTTTGCCGTCTCTTAATGACTGGAGAATTTGTTTCATAGTTACATACTCGTATCATATAACATCAGATTTTTTCTATATTGTCACAATATAACTGTTTAACTTTTTACTTCCAAGGAGGTGTCTTTACTTGTCACATTTACTCTGCCAGAATCTTACTGATTTAATTGCACATGTTTGCCTAAAAGGAGACATGAGTGGAGCTTTATGTTATATTGGTGAAGTTTAATAACAACTAACTAACCGGCTAGAATGACAGAAAATAAAGAAAACACTATTGGCATATTCGGATTAGGCTACGTCGGTTTGCCACTTAGCCTCACTTTTTGTCGCGCAGGGTCTAAAGTAGTTGGCTTTGATATTGATCCAGAAAAAATTGCCAAATTAAATTCTGGGCAGTCTTATATCCAACACATAGGCTCAGAAGGCATTACTGAATCAGCCGACAAGGGTCTTTTTCGCGCTACCACCGATTTCTCCGAACTTACTTTTTGCGATGCCCTTATAGTTTGTGTGCCAACCCCGTTAACGGTTAGTCGCGATCCAGACTTGTCTTTTGTGGAAGATACCGCACGAAACATTGCACAGTATTTGAGGAAAGGCCAACTCTTTTGCTTGGAAAGCACCACATATCCAGGAACAACCGAAGATATTATCCGTCCCATACTCGAGGAAAGCGGTCTGCAGGCTGGCGAAGATTTTTATCTGGCCTATTCCCCCGAGCGAGAAGATCCTGGCAACAAAAACTACTCTACCAACGCTATACCCAAACTTGTTGGTGGTTATACACCTAAATGTACTAAAGTAGCAACCTCTCTTTATGAAACAGCTTTGGCAGAGGTGATACCCGTTCAATCATGCGCGGTAGCTGAAGCTGCAAAACTTCTGGAAAATATTTATCGATCAGTAAATATAGCATTGGTTAATGAGTTAAAAATCTTACTCACACGCATGGACATTGATGTCTGGGATGTTATCAATGCGGCCAAAACCAAACCTTTCGGTTTTGCCGCTTTTTATCCGGGACCCGGTTTAGGTGGTCATTGCATTCCTATTGACCCATTTTATCTCAGTTGGCGAGCAAGACAATTCGGCCTCAATACGCGTTTTATTGAACTGGCCGGCGAAATCAACACTGCTATGCCAGAATACGTAATTGGACGGGTTGCTGAGGCACTCAATGAAATCGGCAAACCAATCCGTGATTCACAGGTCTTCGTTTTGGGTTTGTCTTATAAAAAAGACGTAGATGACCTGCGCGAGTCACCTTCAGTCGAATTGATCGAACTTTTGCTGGCACGTGGAGCCCAAGTAACGTACAACGATCCTTTTTTCCCAAAGATCCCCCCTATGCGGGACCATAATCTCGACGTCGAGAGTCAACCTATAAACCCAGAGACGTTACAAACAGCCGATCTTATATTAATTGCGACCGACCACAGTCAGTACGACTACGCTCAGGTTGGGAAATACGCTCGTATCATAGTTGATACACGAAATACAATGGCAAACCAAGGCGAATGTAAAGCCACCATATGGAAAGCCTAACATGACAACAATATCTCAAGATGAACACAAACAACAAAATAGTGAAATTAGCTTAGCAGAAGTTTTAGTAATATTACTTAAGTATAAACTGTTAATAATTGGAGTATCTCTTACGTGTGCTTTTTTTGTAGGTTTACACACTGCAACAACTCCACAAAAGTATGAAGCAGAAACTTTAATTCTTGTATCTTCAGGTATTGTAAATTCTAAAGAAAGTGATGAAGCGAGTGCTCAAATAGCTGAAGTCGCTTTTTCTACATTAGAACCATCCACATACGGAATACTGGCTCTAAGCGACGAGCTTGTAGTCACACTTGCAGATACATTATTTTCAAAACTTTCTGACGAAAAAATCAAAGCACTTGGCATTACTGATGTCGATGCGATGATAAGTGTATTGAAAACGGGAATGCGACAAGAACTGCTGCAAAAAAAAGATATCAAGTCCTCATCTTCTCCCCTTTTAAGGCTTCAGTTTGTTAGCGATAGAATTGATCTCCCTTTAACTGTTGTTAATACTTGGTCAGAACTATTCTTACAGCGAAATCAAGGCTTAAGCTCTAATGTAACAGACGATTTCTACCAAAATGTGAAATTGCAATACGAACAAGCGAAAGATAATTTAGAACGCTCTGAAGAGGAACTAGCAAGAGTTTCTGCTTCTTTTAACGAGCTTAATAGATTCAGCACAGAGTTGACGTTTAAGAATACAACGTTAGAAGAAACACTAAAAAACTACCAGAAGTTTCAAGCCGATATAGCAAAGAAAACAGAAGATTACGCTTTCCTAACAAACTACATAAACGAAACAGAAACTGATGACAATGTGTGGATTGGATATTTAAATCCAGCAGATCTAAGTTTAAGTGACTTTAAAGGTGAACATGCGAAAAGTCTACAGAAAATCATTTATGAAATAGACAAGTTGGATCAGGATAGCATAACAGTACAAGCAAATTATAGACTCAAAATCGAAGAAATGGATTCTGAACATCAAATAGCCATTGCTAACTTTGAGCAAAAGACACAATTATCTCTGAAGGAACTTCAAGAAGCAGATATTAAAGAATCTTTACAACAACACAGAACAGAAATTGCCACCA
>MDTG01142803.1_pt1 | contig 14228 bp, 13 predicted proteins | sample 811421 | NCBI WGS metagenome assembly MDTG01 (sample SAMN05326645, study PRJNA326480) | marine metagenome | isolation source: seawater | place: Pacific Ocean: South East | collected 2011
TATCCAGATTTAACAATTAAGGATGTGAATTACATTTGTGAAAAAATACAAAAGTTTTTTAAATCATAAAATAGTTTTTAGATGTGATGCTGCGAATATTCCAGAAATAGGTTCTGGACATATTTATAGATGTTTAATAATTGCAAAATTTTTGAAAACTAAACTCTCTTTAGACTCTAAGCAAATAGTTTTTATCGTAAAAACTAAAGGTAAATATTCAAAAAGTTTAACGATTTTAAAAAGACATAAATTTAAAATAATCAAAATTAAATCTACAATAAAAGATTACTCTATAGAAGAAGCAAAAAAATTTAATAAATTGAAAGCAAATATGATAATCATAGACAGACTAGGTAGGGTCAAAAAAAATTTTTATAATTTAATAAAAGATAATTTTAAAAAAAAAATTATTATTGATGACTCTTCAATTGAAAGAAGATTATTTGATTTAAGTCTAAATCCATTAATTCAAAATGTTCCCGCTTTTAAAGGGGAAAAAGTTGGTTACAATTATTCAATTTTAGATATTTTTAAAAAAATTAACTCGAAAGTTAAAAAGGATGATAAAAATCTATTTTTATTTTTTGGTGGATACGATAACAAGAATTTAACACAAAAAGTTATTAATTCCCTTGAAATAATTAAAATTAAGTTGAATATTTATCTACCATTGGCATACAAACAAGCAATAAAAATTAAAAAAAAAAAACATAATTTTATTTTTTTTGAACCAGAAAAATATTTTAATGAGTTAAATAAATCAAATATAGCAATAATCTCAGGAGGGATCACTTTGTTTGACTCAATCTTAAACAAAAAAAAGATTATTTGTATACCTCAATATAAACATCAAGAGTTAAATGTAAAAAAAATTTTAAAAACCAAGGCAATTAATTATTTAAGCTCTAAAAATAAAAAATTTGATGTTAATTTAGTTAATCTTGTTTTGAAAATTTATAAAGACAAACATTATCTTAAAAAAATTAATGCTATTCAGAGAAGAATAATTGATATAAAAAAGGTTAAAAATACTCTTGAATTATTTTTAAAGATATATGCCAAATCAAAAAATTGATAATTTCTTTAATTTCAAAGAGAAGATAATATTAATTACTGGATCATCCGGTCAAATAGGATCTTCACTTTGTAAATTATTTTTAGATTTAGGGGCCAAAGTTTATGGACTCGATACTACATCAGGCCGTGTTAAGCATAAAAATTTTTTTTTTAAAAAATTAAATATTATCAAGAAAACTTTTGTCGAAAGAAGCATTAATACTATAATTAAAAAAAATAAAAAAATAGATGTTATAATTAATAATGCTGGTTATTCTGTCTTTACAAAATTTTATAACAGAACTAAAAAAGAACTAGATAAAACAATTAATGTAAATATTATTGGAACATTAAATATAATAAATTCTTACGTTAAAATTCATAAAAAAAAAAAATTACAATATTGTAATATAATCAATATTGGTTCAATTTATGGATTAATGAGTCCAGATTTTAGGATTTATGGCAAGAAAGGAAATTATAATTCTGAGATATATGGTGCAACTAAAGCTTCTATTATCCAACTAACGAAGTATTATTCAGTTTTATTAGCGGATTTAAATATAAACGTTAATTGTTTATCACCTGGTGGTTTATATAACACAAAAAATCCACAAACAGCGTCTTTTATAAAAAAATACTCATTAAGAGTCCCAAAAGCTAGAATGGCAAAACCAGAGGATTTATACACAGGAATAATTTTTTTAGCCAGTTCAAAATCAAATTATGTTAGTGGCCAAAATATAATTGTAGATGGCGGGTTGAGCTCGTGGTAAAACGTAATTTTTTCAAAAATCTTAATAATTTTATAATTGCTGAGGCAGGAATTAATCATAATGGAAAAATTAAAGATGCATTAAAATTAGTTGATGTTGCAAAAAAAAATGGTGCAAATGCAATTAAATTTCAAACATATATTACTGAAAAAAGAATTAAAAAAAAGTTTAAAAAAATTTTTAATATTCTAAAAAAATGTGAATTAAAATTTGATGATTTTGAAATAATAAATGATTACTGTAAATATAGAAAAATAAATTTTTTTTCTACTCCGTTTGACAAAGAGTCAGTAAATTTTCTTGATAGTCTAAATGTTAAATTATTTAAAGTTGCATCATTTGATATAGGAAACTATGAATTGATAAAAGAAATTATCAAAACAGGGAAACCAACTATCGTTTCAACAGGTATGGCTAGTCTTAGAGAGATAGATAATGTTTACAATGTATTTAAAAAAAAGAAAATTGATTTGGCGTTACTTCATTGTGTTTCTTCATACCCAAATAAAGATGAAAGCTCTTATCTTTCCAATATAAATTTTTTAAAAAAAAGGTTTAAATGTGAAATTGGAATTTCAGATCACACCAATAATATTAAAATTCCAATTTATGGAAATCTATTAGGTGCAAAAATAATTGAAAAGCATCTTAAAATTAATGAAAAACACAAATGTATTGACTCGTCTGTATCAATTACGGGAAAACAGTTAAAGAAACTAAAAATTGAAATTGACAACATTGAGATGATACTAAATACAGCTTCTTTCGGAATTAGAAAAGAAGAAAGAGGATCAAAAATATTTAAACGAAATAAAATTTATTAAATTTAATGAAAATTCAAATTTTAACTGATAAGAAGTCATGGTTTTATAAAAATAAACTTAAGATTCCAACTCGCTTTAAAAATTTAAAAAAAAGATTGATTACTAGTCCTAATGACATAAAAAAAAATAATGAATTAACTTTTATAATTAGTTATTACAAAATTATTCCAAAAAAAATTTTATCTTATTCAAGACACAATTTAGTTATTCATGAGTCAGATTTACCAAAAGGTCGTGGTATGTCACCACTATATTGGCAAATATTAAAAGGAAAAAATAATATTGTTTTTACTCTTTTTGAATGTTCTGAAAAGATGGATCAAGGAAAATATTACATTAAAAAAAAATTTTATTTTAAACCCACCTTGTTGTATGAGGAAATAAAAGAAATGCAACTAAAATGCGCCTTTAAAATGATCGAACTATTTTTAAATAGATATTCCAAAAATAAAAACTTAAAAGGTTATAATCAAATAGGAAAAGTATCTTACTTTCCAAGAATAAAATCGACATTTAGCGAGCTAAATATTAACAAATCGATAAAATCACAAATTGAAAAATTAAGGACTAGAGATAATAATAATTTTCCTGCATATTTTATTTATAAAAAAAGAAAATATATTATTAAAATAAATTAGCGGATGAAAAAAAAAATTACAGCGATTGTTCAAGCAAGAATTGGCTCTACTAGATTGAGAGGGAAAGTTCTTAAAAAAATTAAAGGAAAAGAGACAATAATTTTGTTATTAGATAGATTATCTAAAGCAAAAAAAATTAGTGATATAGTCGTTGCAATACCCAATACTAAAGAAAACGATAATTTATTTAAACTTCTTAATAAACATAAATATACAGTTTTCAGAGGAAGTGAAAAAAATGTTCTAAAAAGATATTATGACTGTGCAAAAAAACATGGAATATTTAACATATTACGAATTACTGGTGATTGTCCTTTAATAGATCCAAAATTGATTGATAAAATTGGAGAAATTTATAATTCAAAAAAATTTGATTATGTGTCTAATATTGAGAATAGAACATTTCCTGATGGAATGGATATCGAATTTTTTTCATTTAAAACATTAAAAAAAATAAGAGAAAATGCTATTTCTAGTTATGATAAAGAACATGTCACAAAGTATGTTTTAAGAACCAACATATTCAAGAAGTTCAATTATGAGCTTAAAAATGAAAACTACTCCAATATTAGAATTACACTTGATACAACTAATGATTTTTCATTAATCAAAAAAATTTTCGACAAATTTAATGATAACCATTTTACTTTAAAAGATATTTTAAAATATTATGAAAGAAATAAGAAAATATTTATAGAAAACAAAAAATACTCTGAAATCCGAGAATTTGAAAATTTGTCAACTGGTCAAAAAATTTGGAATATAGCAAAAAAGTATATCGCTGGTGGGAATATGTTGTTTTCAAAAAGACCTGATGTATTTTTACCAGATGAATGGCCAAGTTATTTTAAAAGAGCAAAAGGGTGTGTGATAGAAGATTTAGATGGAAACAAGTATTATGATGTAAGTATAATGGGTATAGGAACAAACATTTTGGGTTACTCAAATACTCAAGTAGATAATGCAGTCACTGATAGGATATCAAAAGCCAACATGTCTACTTTAAATTGCACTGAAGAAGTTCAATTGGCAAAGAAACTTGTAAAGATGCATCCATGGGCTGATCAAGTAAGATTTGCAAGGTCAGGTGGAGAAGCTAACGCAATTGCAGTAAGACTTGCAAGAGCTTATTCAAAAAATCAAAAGGTTGCGTTTTGTGGTTATCATGGGTGGCATGATTGGTATCTAGCAACAAATTTGAAAAAAAAAAGCAATCTAAATGATCATTTACTTCCTGGTTTAAAAACTGGAGGTGTTTTAAATAAACTTAGCGAAAGTATATTTCCCTTTAAATATAATGATTTTGACGAACTTAAAAAATTAATAAAAAAACATCCTGACATAGGTATTATTAAGATGGAAGTTATTAGAACTCAAAAGCCAAAAAAAAATTTTTTAAAAAAAGTTAGAAAATTAGCTGATGAAAAAAATTTGGTATTAATTTTTGATGAGTGCACAACTGGATTTAGAGAAAGTTTTGGAGGGATTCATAAAATTTATGGTGTTAATCCAGATATGTTGATGCTAGGTAAGGCAATAGGGAATGGCTATGCTATAACAGCTGTTTTAGGTAAAAGAGAAATTATGAGAAGTATTAGGGACACATTTATTAGCAGTACCTTCTGGACAGAAAGTATTGGTCCAACAGCAGCTTTAAAAACTTTAGAAATTATGGAAAAGAAAAAAACCTGGATCTATATTACTAAACTTGGAATATACATAAGATCTCAATGGAAAAAATTAGCAAAAAAAAATAAAATTAAGATTAAAGTAACAGGTATACCAGCTTTAAGTTCATTTGTGTTTTTAAGTAAAAATCATCAAGCATATAAAACTTTTATAACTCAAGAGATGTTAAAAAAAGGATATTTGGCAACTACCACTATATATGTATCCGTTGCTCATAATAAAAAAATATTGAAAAATTATTTTGAACATTTAGATAAATTATTTTCTATAATATCAAAATGTGAAAATAATGACGATATATACAGATATTTAAATGTACAAACTTCAGAAACTGACTTTGCGAGATTAAATTAATGAGTATAAAAAATATAGTAAGAAAATTGTACCCATTTGACTACTCGATTGCTGGTGAGGGGAATAATTTAGCTATAAAAAAATTTAAAACATTTTTACCATTTAAAGTGCACTCATTTGAGACTGGGAAATCTATTAATGGCTGGAAAATACCTCATTCTTGGATATTAAAAAAAGGAGTTATCAAAGATGGTTCAAAAATTATTTACGATGCAAAAAAAAAAAAATTTGGTGTTCCAGTTCAATCAAAAAGTTTTTCAGGTATAGTCAATTTCAGAGAACTTAAAGAGCACTTATTCACGTCTCAAATTGACAATAAGGCAATTCCTTATAACTGGTCTGGTCTTTATAGGTCAAAAAAACCATCCTGGGGCTTTTGTATGTCTTTGAACGATCTTAAAAAATTAAAAAATAAAAATTATAAAATTGATATTAGAACTGAAATCAAAAAATCTAAAATGAAAGTTTTAGAGTATACATTAAAAGGTAAAAATAAAGAGACCATAATAATAAATGCACATAACTGCCACCCTTTCCAGGCCAATGATGATATTTCAGGTTGTGCTGTAGCAATCAAGTTGTTTCAGGAACTAAAAAAAATTAAGAAAAGAAAATTTACTTATACATTATTAATAGCCCCTGAGCTTTATGGACCTATTTTTTGGCTAAAAAAAATAAAAAAAAATAATCTCAAATACTTAACTTATTCCATTCTTTTAAAGTCAGTTGGAAACAATAATAAAATTAAGCTTCAACATTCTGTTCAAAAAAACTCTGAAATTGATAATGTAGCATTAAGAGCATTAAAAAGATCAAAAGAAAAATTTCTTTCTGGAGATTTTAGAACAATTTATGGAAACGACGAGATAGTTTTTGACTCTCCTGGTTATAATATTAGTTCAATCACTTTAACTAGATCACCATTTCCTCAATATCACACTGATTTAGATACACCTAAAATTGTCTCTCAAAAAAAACTTTCAAATACATTAAAAATTTTGAATTTAATTATTGATGATTTTGAAAATAAAATTAGATTTAAAAATAATTTCAAAGGTGTAATTGCTTTATCAAATAAAAAATATAAGCTTTATCTAAATGCAGAGTCACCTGGCATTGATAAAAAAAAATTCACAAATAAGCAAAAAAATTGGAACCTTCTAATGAATAATTTACCCTCTTTTTTAGAAAAAAAGATATCTTTAAATCAAATGGCTGATCATCACAAACTTCCATACAAACAGGTATTATCTTATTGTTTGAAATGGGAAAATAAAAAATTAATTAAAAAATATTAAAAATATAATTTCAGAAAATTATTAAAATATTAAATGATTTTTTGACCTGTTTATCTGATCAAACTTAGTAGTTAATCTTTGACCTATTTTTATATTATCAATATCTAAATTTTTAATATCTTTAACCTTAATTATTCCCTCTTTGGCTGCAATGTATAGAATATTTTTGTGCTTATTTATAATTAAACCTGACGAGAAAGAGTGATAACTATTTTCTTTTACTAAAGTTGCATTTTTGAGATACAATTTTTTTTTATTCAAAAATGTTATTGCTCCCATGTATGGCTCGCTGAATGCATTAATAAATCTGACTATTTCATCTGCTGAATTTTCCCAATTTATATAACCATTAGTTTTATTATTTAGCCTTGGAAAAAAAATTGAATTACTTTCATTGAATTTTTTTAATTTAAATTTTTTTTTATATTTAATCTGTGTCAAAAATTTTTTTAAGAAAGAAATCTCTTTTTTTCTTGAAAAATTGAAAAAATCATTGGGAGTTTTTAAATTTTTTGGGAATTTATATTTATTTCCAGCTATATAGAAACCACTATCCCTCGATCCTTGAACAGTCTTTTCGTTTATATTTTGAAGATAGCATCCACCGATACGTTCATTATTTAATATCATCCAAGAGAAATGTGCTCCTCCTCTGTACATTGGCATTGGGATTCCCATAAAATCAAAAATATTTCCACTAAATTTTTTCAATAATTTGCTTTTGATATACCAAGGTTGACCAAAACCGATTCCAAGTGAAGTAGATTTTATACAACTAAAAACTTTTTTATCTTTATTGATATCTTTGGTGGAAATATAATTAATTTTTTCATGTTTAAGATGATCTTTTAAAGTTTTATTGCCTAGGATTTTATCATTAAGCATTCTTTGATTGGTAAAAAAATGGTAATTAATTTTATTTTTTTTTAAATATTTCAAAAAAAATAAACAATTTACAGATCCACCTAAAACTATGATATGGTTAATGTTATAGAGTTTCATGAATAATTATAACTCTCTAAATACATAATTTAAATGGAAAATAAAATAAAAATAATCTTAATTGAGCTTAAGCCAGGCATGGTAAGTAAAAATTATATTTCATGGATGAATACTAAAGAAATTATGAAGTTTACAGAGCAGAGATTTAGCAACCATACAGAAAGAAAAGTTAAAAAATTTGTGTCTTTAAAAAAAAATTCTAAAGATGAATTCTTATTTGGAATTTTCCTAATTTTAGAAAAGAATAAAATTCATATCGGCAATATTAAACTTGGTCCAATAAATTTTATTCACAAAACAGCTGAGATTTCTTATTTTATTGGAGATAAAAATTATCATAACAAAGGCATTGGTAGCTTAGCTATAAGAGATATATTAATTATAGCAAAAAAACGTTTTGGATTAAAAAAAATAACTGCTGGTGTCTATTCAAATAATATTTCCTCAACAAAAGTTTTGTTAAAAAATAAATTTAAGTTAGAGGGAACTTTAAAAAAACAATATCAATACAAAAAAACAAGAGTTAATGGTTTAATTTATGGAAAATATTTATGATTGGAATTTTGGATTTAGAAGTATGCAATTTAACATCTGTTTCAAGTGCGGTCTATAATTTAGGTTTTGATATTAAAATTATCAAAATTTCGGAGAAGGAAAAATTAAATGACATATCTCATATAATAATTCCTGGAGTTGGGTCTTTTTCTAATATTTCAGCAGAATTTTACAAAAATAAAAGTTTTGGATCAGAATTGGAAAAATTCAAAAACAAAGGTAGTCCAATTTTAGGTATTTGTTTAGGAATGCAATTTTTAGCATCGGAAGGAAACGAAAATTATAAAAGTAAAGGCCTAAATTTTATTGATGCTACAGTAAATTTAATGGAGTCAGACTCTTCAAAAAATTTCAATTTACCCCACGTTGGATGGAATGAAATTAATATTTTAAAAAATCATAAGTTATTTAACGGAATCCAAAACAAAAGTAATTTCTATTTTGTACATTCTTATAAAACTATATTAAAAAATAATGATAACCTTTTTGCAGAGACAAGCTATTTGAAAAATTTTCCTTCAATTATAATAAATGATAATATAGTTGGATTTCAATTTCATCCAGAAAAAAGTTCAAAAAATGGTTTAAAAATTCTTGAAAATTTTTGTAATTGGAAAATATAATGTTAAAAAAAAGAATAATCCCTTTACTGCTTTTAATGAATCATAGATTAGTAAAAACAATCAACTTTGATAAATATAAAGATGTAGGTAATCCAGTTTCAACTGCAAAAATTTTTAATGACTCGGATGCTGATGAGATAATTTTATTAAATATTAATCGGGAAAAACGTGACCCATTATCTTTGAGAGACATACTTAAAGAAATTTCAAAGGAGTGTTTTATCCCTATTGCTGCAGGTGGTGGAATTAAATCTATAAATGATGCAACCGAGATAATAAAAAGCGGAGCAGATAAAGTAGTAATTAATTCAGTTTGTTACGAAAATTATGAATTTGTAAAAAATTTAGCTAATAAATTTGGCCGGCAGGCTGTTGTAGCTAGCATTGATGTGAAAAAAATTGATGATAATTTTAAACTATTTTCAGAGTGTGGAAAAATTTTAAATAAAATTTCTTTAAGAGATCATATCTTAAAGTTGATGGAAAATGATGTTGGTGAAATAATGATTAATTCAATTGATTGTGAAGGGACTATGGAGGGACCAGATATTGATCTTATTTTAAAAGCAAGTAAAGTCAGCAATGTTCCAATAATATATTCGAGTGGGGTTGGTAATTATGATCACATTAAAGATATTTTTAAAATTTCAAATATAAGTGCTGTTGCCTGTGGGAGTTTATTTAATTTCACAGATAGTAATCCTATAAGGACAAAATCTTATTTAAAAAGTTACAATATCAATTTGAGGTTATTTTAATTGATAATATAGTAAATATATCTTAGGTATACTTAAGATATGAGTAAAAACTTTTTTCTGAAGTCTTGTACAAATTGCATGTTACCTGAAACATACGAAACTTTTGATTTTGATAAAAAAGGTGTTTGTAACGTGTGTAATAATCATAAAAATCAAAAATCAAAAATTGATTGGAAGAAAAGAGCTGAAACTTTTGAAAATTTAGTAAAAGATTTTAGGGGTAAAGGAGATTACGATTGTATTGTACCATTTAGTGGCGGAAAGGACTCAACATTTATTTTGCATCAAATTGTAAGAAAGCATAAGTTGAAGCCACTAGTAGTTTCATTTGATCACGGTTTTTTCAGAGAACAGTTGAAACAAAATACTGAGAGAACAATGAAAATACTGGGAACAGATTATTTGGTTTTTAGACCTAATATGAAGGTCGTTGGTAAGCTAATGCTTGAGTCGCTAAAAAGAAAAGGAGATTTTTGTTGGCACTGCCATACAGGAATATTTGCTTATCCAATGCAAATTGCGGTTAAGTTTAATATCCCACTTCTAATTTGGGGAGAGTCTGCAGCTGAATACACAGGGTACTATGATTTTGATGAGGGAAAATTTGAAGAACAAGACGAGGAAGCTTTTAACAGATATATAAATCTTGGTATTAATGCAGAAGATATGCTTGGATTTATTAATGATGGAGTTATCGAAGAAAGAGATTTAGCACCTTTTAAATATCCAAAGTTACGAGATTTAAAAAAAATTGGATATAAAAGTTTATGTTATGGAACATTTATTAATTGGGATCCAGTAAATCAAACTGATTTAATTAAAAAAGAATTAGGATGGAAACAAGATGAAGTTGAAGGATTACCCAAACAATTCTCAATGGAAAAAATAGAGTGTAGAGTAAATGGGATAAGGGACTGGTTAAAATACGTGAAAAGAGGCTTTGGCAGAACTGCGCAATCTGTAGCTAGAGAGATCAGACTGGGAAAAATGACAAAGGAGGAAGGAAAAATTCTAATTGATAAATTTCATGCTAAAAAGCCTAGAAGTTTAAAATATTTTTTGAAAATAATGAATATTACTGAAGATGAATTTATGAAGATTGCTTTAAAACATCAAATTTCACCATGGAAATATGATGAAAGCTTAGTAAGTGTTGGCGATAAGCTTCATGATCAGGACACTTGGGAAGATACACCTATTAGATAAATTATCTTGTCTTTTAAATAGATGAATATTTATATCATATTTGAACTTAAACAAAGAGAACTACTTTCAAAGCTATTACTTTCTATTGAAGCTGCAAGCAGAGGTAATGATGTTTTTGTGGGAAGAATAAACAATTTTTTGATGAGAAATTTTTTTAAACCAGGAATAGTTCATATGAAATCAATCACACCTGGCAAATCCAGAATTAATGAATTAATTTATTTGAAAAAAAAAAATTTTTTAATAACAAGTCAAGACGAGGAAAATGGATTTATTGATTATGATACAAACTACAAAGATTATAGATACTCAGAAAAAACATTGAGTTTGGTAGATAAAGTATTCTCATGGGGACCTTTTGATTATAAAAATATATGTAAAAATTATCCATCTTTTAAAAAAAAAATTGTTAAAAGTGGAAATCCTCGTGTAGATTTTTGGAGAAATGATTTCAAAAAGTTCTATAAAAAAATTAATTATATTAAACAATATAATTATATTTTATTTAGCACTAATTTTGATTATGTTTGTTCACACCGCAGTATAGAAGACGAAATCAAATTTCATAAAGACTCAGGATATTTTAAAAGAGGTCTTAAAGAGAAAGATATATTAAGGTGGGCTAAAAACAGCGAAATATTGTTTGGTTATTTTAAAAAACTTGTAATCAAGATTTCAAAAAAATATAAAAACAAAACAATCATAATAAGGCCTCATCCAGTAGATGATATTAAAAAATGGAAAAATCATTTTAAAGGGATTAAAAATATTTTTGTAAATTCGGATGGTTTTATTTCTGATTGGATATATAAATCAAAACTAGTTATACACACCGGGTGTACTGGCGGATTTGAGGCATCGGCAAGAGGCAAGATAACCCTTTCTTATTATCCAATAAGAATTAGACATGGACATCCATTTGCCGACATACTTTCAACAAAAATTTATAATGAAAAAAATATAATGAATGAAATTAATAAAGCATACTTAAAAAAAAATAATGAATTAAAGATAAATAAAAATTTAAAATTTATTAAAAATCGAGCTTATAATTTTGTTGGTAAAAAATCATATATTCAAATCGTAGATACATGGGAAAATATTGGAAAACAATTAAATGTCAATTCTAACAACAAATTTTCATTAAGATCCTCTTTTTTATTAAGAGATTTAAGATTAAAAATTCTTAGAAAAAAAATAGGGTCTCACAAATTTACTTTCTTCGATAAAAAAGAGGTTTCTAATTTAATTTTAAGATTAAAAAAATTAAGTAAAAAATTTAATAATGTAAAATTTGAATTTATTAAATCAGATATATTAAGAGTATATAAATAGAGATGAATTTAATTAAACGATGTATTGAACTGTTACCCAATTCTAGTAAAAAAAAAATTAACATTATATTAGTAATACAGTTTTTTAAGTTTTTACTTGAGATGATTGGAATAGGCATAATTATCCCAGTTATCTATCTTTTAGCGAAGGGTAATGAAGAGGTAGAAAAAATAATTTCAAATTATCAATTTTTTTCTTTTTTTCCACAGGAATTTCTACGCCCAGAAAATATAATAATTTTTATACTTGCTTCAATAATATTTATTTTTTTAATAAAATTTTTATTTACTATTTTTTCTAATTTGTACGAACAAAAATGGGCTGAAACTGCAAACGTGAAAACCACATGTGAATTATTTGGTTTTTATACTTCTGACATTACTGATCTAGCTGCAAGAGAAAATTATAATTTAATTAGAAATTTAACAACCGAAATAAATAATTTTTACAAATTTTTTGTAAGAGGAATTATCCAAGTTTTTGGAGAGACTATAAAGTTAATAGGGATCTTGGTTTTTTTATTTTTCATAAATCCTAAGATATTTATTACTGGATTATTAATTGCTTTAATTATGGCTTTAATATTTTCTAAATTTTTTAGAAAAAAAATTGAGTCATACGGAGCAATAAAAACTAGAAATTCAGGTTTGCTAATAAAACATATTACTGAGGGATTAAATTCGGTAAAAGAAATAACGTTGTCAGAAAATCCAAAATATTTTTTCAATTTATTAAAAAGGTATGCAAAGGAAAATGCTGATATTCAAGTAAAGTTTTCTATGCTTGCTGTTTATCCAAGACAAATTCTTGAAATTTTATCAATCTTGATAATTTGTGGGCTTGTTTATTATCTTTCAATTATATTTCCAAATCAAAATTCATCATCATTATTTTTTTTAGGAGTTTATATAACAGCATTGATTAGAATTATACCTATAGTAAATATGCTTTACGTGTCATTTCAACAGATTTCTTATGCAAGAACCTCATTTGAGGTAGTAGAGAAAGAACTTAATAAGAATATTTCTAAAAATAATTTTTTTGAAAGAGAGAATTCTAACAATAATTTTAAAACAAAAATTGAAAGTGTAGAGGTCAAAGATTTAAGCTTTAGTTATGATAAAAGTATAGAAAATTTAATAGAGAACGTAAATTTTAAATTTGAAAAGGGTAAAATTTACTGTCTTACAGGAAGTTCTGGAGCTGGAAAATCCACATTTATAAATCTTCTAATGGGTTTTATTAAACCAGGGACAGGAAGTATTTCTTTCAATGATAATCAAAATATAAATGATCACTTAGCTGAATGGCAAAATAATATTGACTATTTATCGCAAAAAGTTTTTCTATTAAATGAGTCTATAAAGAATAATATTGCTTTTTCTCAAGATACAGAAAAAATAAATGAAAATGAAATAGTGAATTCTCTTAAAAAAGCAAATTTATATGAACATGTCAAAAAATTAGAACATGGAATGGATACTCTCATTGGGGATGATGGAATAAAATTATCAGGTGGTCAAAAGCAAAGGATAGGTATTGCCAGGATTTTTTATTTTGATAAGACTGTAACCATATTAGATGAATTTACTTCTTCTTTAGATTTTGAAAATGAAAAAAATATTTTTAAACAGTTGTCCAGTGTTAAAAAGGATAAAATTATTATAATTATAAGTCACTCCAAAAATATAATTGAAAGTTCAGATGTTGTTTTAAATTTTGATAATACGAGATCTAAAACTAACAAAATTGATTAAATTTATGCACTTAAAATATAGTAAAAAAGAATTTAAACTCTATGGACTAGATGGATATAGATATAAAAAAGAATATTTTGATAAAAAATATAAAGTATATTTTTTAGGAAGTTTTAGATCACCGATTGAAAAGATTGATGATTTAATTTTAGGGTTTAAGAATCAAGACTTTGATAATGAGAATATCGAGAAATTATTTAGGAATATACTTGGTATTTGTACTTTGGTGATTATAAAAGATGATGAAATTAAAATTGCTGCATCAATTTTACATTCTTGTATCAGAATTTTTGAAGACAATGAAAATTTGATATTTACAGATAATGAATTTAATAATGATAAAAAACTATCTGATAA
>MDTG01244155.1_pt1 | contig 14228 bp, 4 predicted proteins | sample 811421 | NCBI WGS metagenome assembly MDTG01 (sample SAMN05326645, study PRJNA326480) | marine metagenome | isolation source: seawater | place: Pacific Ocean: South East | collected 2011
GGAGCGGGGCTTGAACCCGCGACCTTCGGATGTCTCAGACACCGCAAGGGTTGCACGTCATACGAATGCCTTGTAGGCTGCCCTATGAGTCCGACGCGCCACCAACTACGCCACCCCGGCCTAACTGGTCGTGAGCCACTTACTCTTTGAACAATGCGGATAATGTGAACAAAATTATTGTTAATCAAACAAATTTCCATCCGTAGCATTCATGCACTCTCAGCCTTCCGAGGGGTCATGGTCGACCTCCAAACCGCAATGGCTGCGGCTGCAGCAGAGCGAAGACAAAGAGCAGGCGCTGCTAGTGAGGATCGAAAAGTAAGAAGAAGCGGTGCCAATTTAGGAATAGAGCCATTTGATCCGGTAAAGCATGTCAAAAAAGAGAGAGCCGATACTGCTTCAATGTGGTTGGTAATTTCATACGCAATAATTGTGTCTTTAATGATGCGTTTTGTTTTGATGCCAAATACTTCTCCGGAAAAATCAGATATTTTGTATTTAATGCCGTTGAGTATGATTATTTTGATCCCCCAAATCCATCGAATGGTAATGCCCAAATCATTTCAAGAATTTTATGGTAAAGGTACATGGTTCAAGGCCGGGTTTTTGCACACTTTTACCTTTTTAGCAATGTCATTTTTACTGGTTAATCCTCCCATGGGTGATATAGTGGCTCCTAAACTTGCTAGTCATTGGGCCATAGCAACTGATAATGGAGATGTTTTGCTTTTCAATGAGGATTCCAGTAAAGATGGAATAATCGAATGGGTGGTGCCAGATGATAGTAGTTTAACTGGTGAGGTTTGGTTATTATTTGCTCTAGCTGATAATGTTAATTCTGACGGGGCTGAAGTTGTAGTTGAGTTGACTCATCAAACCACTACTCAAATAATCAATAGCGATGATTATTTCTGGATCAATAATTCTGAGCGAATCGAGGCGGCTAATAAAACCAATAACAAATCAGCACCTAATTTAGTCCCGCATCATGAGGATCAACCATTTGCGATATATTTGGGGAATGATTTGTCTGTTGGGACGCACGAAATTAAGGTGACAATAAATGAAGAAGGCGATCCCTGGGAAAATAAGCGTGTTTATAATTGGAAACTGATTGTAATCCAAGATATTGAATCCTCAGAATCATGATAATAAATCGCCATGTTTACTAACGATACTGTTAATCAGCAAATCTATTTTTCTTCGATCATGTATCTCTTTTGAAATCTTATTTATTCGATGCATTCTAATCGATCTAATTGGTCTGGCAAGCGGTGTCCAACAAAGTGCGTCTAATATTCTATTAATTGTCATCGAATTATCGAAGTGGTTTTGGTAGTAGTGGTTTTTTATGACTCAGTAAGTAAAAGTGAAAGTGATTATATTTTCAGATGAGTGACTAATCTCGCAGTTAATGCATCTAATTGGATTTGTTCACCACCACCCTCGACCAATCGATAGTCAACTTCTGCCATCCATTCGGTAAGATCCAGTTTAGATTCTTCGCTTAGGAAATCCGCTGAGTATAACTCTCGGTGAAGTTGATTGACAAAATCAGTACCAGCAAGGCCGTATTTGTCGAGTATTTCCCTTAGTCTTCTTCTTGCAGAGTGAAAACCATCATCACGACATGACATTAGATATTGATGAAGACTTTCTGGAGGCGCAGTAGCTGATGTCTCGTAAATTAATTCTCTAGTTACATCAGTGCTTAGAGCTGCTGATACTTGTAATGCAGTCAAGGCTTTTCTAAGGTCGCCCTGCGAAATTTTAGTCAGTGCTTCTGCTGCGTCATCATCTAAATTTATTTCTTCTAACTTTGCAACATGATGAACTTGTTGATTGACATCTGAATCTGCTAATGGTCTAAATCTAAACACTGCACATCGTGATTGAATGGGTTCAATTATTTTTGATGAATAGTTGCATGATAAAATAAATCTGCATGTTTCAGCATATTGTTCCATAATTCTACGTAATGCCCCTTGTGCATCATTTGTCAATGCATCTGCCTCATCGAGGAAGATAATTTTGAAAGATGCTCCTCCAAATGGGCTGGTTCTTGCAAATTGCTTTACTTTAGTCCTAATGCTTTCTAATTTTCTTTCATCAGATGCATTCATCTCTAAAAGATTATCTCGAAAACTCTGTCCAAATACATCTTTAGTTAATGCCATTGCTGCAGTAGTTTTACCAGTTCCGGGTGGTCCTGCAAACAAAAGATGTGGAAATTGTTTTTTTTCAGCGTAAATTGTTAATCGCTGTACTACTGCTGGTTGCCCTCTAATTTCGCTGACAGAGCGTGGTCGGTGTTTCTCTACCCACAACTCGCTCATAAAACAACGATGCATTGGACGCACTTCAACATTATGTTCACAAGATTTAGATAGTTTTTTTATTGAATTTATTGGTTTACAAATACTTTGAAGCGAAAAGACAGTAAAAGGGGACGACCTCTCCTAGTCGGGGCCAATGATGGATATAGATGACAAATCAAAAGTCGGGGTCGCAATAACTCTATGCGTGATGTTTTTAATCACCAATTTTTTATCATTACCGTTTGATAAATCAGAAGATGAACTTGATTTTGAAAAATCCATTGAATATGCTATTTCTTCGGAACTAAGTATCGGAACTACTCACCTTTTGTTAAGCGATCCAGCTACTCCACAAACATTTTCTCAGTATCTCTTAATTGGAACTAATGCTACAGATGAGTCTAGAGGTGTTATTAGGTTTCCAATTTCATTAACTAGCTCTGATTTGATAGTTTCAGCGAATTTAGAAATTAATTGTAAAGCCGTTATTGAGTTAAATGAAAATTCTATGCCTGGTAAGTTTTATCCCGCAGCCATTACCCAAAACATCACCTTTCAAGAGGCTACTTGGAATAACTTTCGTATTTCAGATTCTTGGTCACAACCAGGTGCCGATTCTCTAAATGATCGCACCTCTTGGGAGCCTCCTGCAACCAATGTACTTGGTAATAATCAAACGTTTGAAACATATGAACTCAATGTTACACATTTGCTACAATCTGCAGTCATAGATAATAATTCAATATTAGATTTGTTAATTGCTACTCAAAATGGTATGCATGAATGTTACAGTTCAAGTTCTTCAAATCCGCCAGTATTAGTTATTGAATCAATTAAGGGGCAATATGGGCTTCCAAGTTATGTTGATGGCTTATTTTTTGATGATGGTGGAGTATTAATTAGCGATGATTTTCTCATCCAATCTGAACTTAACCCTACGATTTCTTATTCTAATTTAACAGGTAGTAATGTTGATTTTCAATTTTCTACTAGTCCTAATTTTTATGACTCAAATTCAAATTTGTGGACATACTCTACCTCCTCAGACCCATTTGTCCAAAATTCTACTGCAGGAGAATATAAAATTCCTTTATCAGATAGCTTTTCCGTTAATTCTTCGATTCATTATCGATATCGTTCAATCGGCGCATCATTCCTTGCGGGAAATTGGACTGAAAGCTATTTCATATTGCCGGATTATCAAACTATAGATAATGGAGATGGTACCGCAACAATTAATTTGACTAATGACATGTTTGACTTTGCTGGTGTAAATTTAATTGAAGATGGTTCGGTAAAAGAAGGTCTTTATGTTCCTCAAGGGCTCGCTAATAATACCTCTGTTTCAACAGGTCAATCCTATTCAATGTCGCATTATAGAATCTTTACTGATTTCATTGGTTTGTCCTCAAACGCAACAATAATTGATGCCGATCTAAACCTCTCCATACAAAATAGTTCAGTAAACAATCTTAATTTATCTCTTCATGAAACCATCGGTTCAGAATGGAATGAATCCCAAGCGACTTGGTCTCTTGCTAATCAATTCAAAGTTTGGACAAATGGTGGAACTGATTATCTTAGTTACTCATTGGACCAAAATATCTCCATCTCAAATTCCGAAACCAGTAAAGAATTTGATATTTCTACCAATTTGCAAAATCGTAAAAATAGCTTGACTGCAGGAGCTTTGAATTTAGCATTGATTGCAGGTGTATACGGTGATTCTTATAGTTTAAATTCCGAATTCATTGAATTTTATTCCAAAGATTCTCAAATCAATCAGCCTTTAATTTCGATAACATATAGTTGGACAAATAATTCAACAATAATGCAGCCTGTATTGACTTCCCCAATTGATGGAAAAGCAGTTTGGTTAGTCAACGGACATAACATTACAGGAAATACTAGGCCAGACTTTAATTGGGACAACAATTCAAATTTAGATTATTCAATGTACTTTGAACTTTCTAATGATTCATTATTTAGGAACATAATTTATTCATCTTTAGACATAAATAATTCAATAGATTTTGATGATGGTATCCTGTCAATTCCGTATAAATCAAACCCTCTTGACAATGGCACTATTTACTATTGGAGAATGCAAAGCATAGATGGTGATTTGAAAAAGAGCAGTTTTTCATACTCTAGTTTCTTAATCAGTTCACTTAGTTCACAATGGCTTGGTAATGATACATACAAATTGGAAATTTATTCTGGTGCAGAAGAACATGCAAATCAACCAGATTGTCATGACGTAATTGTAAACAAAAGATTCCCCGATAGTAATGGTTTTGGCTCTCAATCAATCGGACTTAGAGAGAGTTCTATTATCACAACTATTGGTCTGTTTCATTGCGATATTTCACTTTATGAATTACCTCCCGGTCTTGCAATAGTTAATTCCCAACTATTACTGAGTACCCAAAATTTAGTTACCAACAATCCGTCAGTATCAGTTTTCGAGGTAAATAATGATTGGGATAGATTTGCAGTTACATGGAATAGTATGAATTCAACTACACTTTGGGATTCACCAGGTGTGCAAGGTTCGGATAGAGGTAGTTTATTAGATACAGTTCAAAACATTCAACCAAACCAACAGAATAGTTGGAATGTAACTCAAAGTGTGCAACAATCAGTAAGAAATTCAGATTCTGTTAAGTTTATCATTGAAATTACTTCCGCAAATGTAAATAATCAACTTGTCACATTTGATGGTAGCCTCAGTAGTAATCAAAATGACCGCCCATTATTATCATTGACATATGTACCTGGCTCTAATGAATTGCCATCATCGCCATCTCTAATCTCACCAAGTAATGATTCATGGTCTTTCGGTCCAGGATTTAATTTGACATCATTAACAAAACCTACCTTTGAATGGATTGATGCAAATATAGTTCCTGTTTACGGAATTGCTTTTGAGATTGATACCTCGGCAAATTTTGACTCGGCAAATAAGATTTCTCGCAATTCATGGAATGATATTGGTTTTGATTTACAAAATAACACTTATTCACTTGATGTTGATTTAGCTGATGGAGAAAAATGGTACTGGCGAGTTAGGACTTTATCTACAACATTCCAATTAGGTAATTGGTCTGTTGAAAATTCGTTACTTGTGCCACATATGGATACATTTTATGTGGACAATGATACCGTCAATTTTACTCTGTCAGATAATTCCATATTTCCCCAATTTGATGTCCCAAAATTTGAAGATTTATATCTGACAGATGGGGTGAATTTTGCGATTAATACTTCTATTGATTCACAAATGGAAGTTGGTAGAAACGCGTTAGGGAATTATTCATCAGCATTTATAAAATTAAATTTACCTCAAGAACTTATTTTGGCTAATGCTACAGCAAGCAATGTGGAATTAAATTTGTATTCGAGTAACTCTCAATCAAATGATGATATGCTCGCAGTTAGAGAAGTTCTTAGACCTTGGTCAAACAATGCAACTTCAATAACCTATGATGGAGTAAATAATTGGACTGAATTAGGTGGTCGTGGAGACAACTTCGACATTGGGCATGTTGTCGATGTAAAACCTCATCAACCTGGATGGAATAGTTGGGATATAACTGAAATAGTTCAAGATACTTTGAAAAATAATAATTCTTCAATATCCCTAATGATTTATTCTGAAGCATTAAATGATGGTACTTTGGCAATTTTTAATACTATTGATGCTCAACAAAATCAGCCATTTTTGAATTTCACTTGGAAAAGAGGATTAGTTAATATTAGCAATAATCAGCCAATCCCTAATTCACCCCAAAACAATTCTATCCTTTGGGATATATCTTCGCATGCTTTAAAGCCAGATTTGCGGCCAACATTTACTTGGATTTGGCCTAACTCTCAAGGCTTACAGCCGGATGATTATCGAATAATATTTGACACTGATTTGAGTGATGATTTATCTGAGGTTTGGGTTTTTGATTCTAGAATTGATAGTAGTTATTTTGATATCAATTCTTTATCTTTTTCTCCTTCAACAGATATTGATTATGGAACTCAAATATATTGGGCTGTTCAACCAATTTTTTCTAACAGTCTTGGGGAAATAGGAAATTTTTCATCATATGTTTTGCCCGATGCTTTGGGTTACGAAATAAACTCAACTGATGCAGTCTTGACAGTTTCTGAAGGATTAGCAATTAATAGTCAAAATTATCCAAGTATAACCGAAGATACTTACTTTGACCAAGGAGGGCCATTGAATTCTTACAATAGCCAAAACTTATCCATCGGTAGTAGTTCTATTTTAAGCGCTAATACCTCATCATCAACCGCTGCTATTTCATTTAACCTGTCTTCATTACAACTTCCACCATCATATGATGTGATGTATGCAAATCTTACCCTAAATTCACTTTCTGGCTCTGGAACAGTTTATATTTCATCTTCGGAGTTACTAACAGATTGGGATGAACAATCAACATGGTCATCACCAGGTAATGGAAACTGGATCAATCAAGGTGCACTTAGAGGCGATGATTCAGATATTCCAACTGATTTAGTCGAAGTTAATTCAGTAGGCTCTTATTCTTGGGATGTCACTAGGATTGTGCAGAGTTCATTAAATAATCAAGATGATGATTTTTCATTTTTACTACAGCCAGAAACTAAATTTTCGTCTACAGGATTTGTCGAAGGTAACTATCTATTTGCAGATAGTGAAAATCCAAATTTCAATCTAAGGCCAACTTTGGAGATAAAATATCGAACCATTAATTCATGGTTGCCATCAATTCCTACATTAATTTCACCAGTTGATTCAACAACCCTTTGGAATGTTAGTTCTGATCGGCCATCCGGGGTAGATGAGGTTGATTTCTCATATAATACAGTTGATTCAAATATTACTTCATTCAATTTATGTCACGGTGATGATATACGTTGGCTTAATTGTGTATCTACTGATTCACTACCAACATCTTTTACATGGGATTCAGCAAATAATCTATTCACTATGGATACTACACAAAATTCAGCTAAAGGCGACAAGTGGAATTATTGGATGATTGGAGCAAATCAAGATTATCGCTTAGGAGATTATAGTAATATTTTCAAATATCGTACATCGGAAGAAGTTGGTACAATAATCAATAATGGTAATTATTCAATAGATTTTTATCGTGATTCTATATTCGAAAATACAGGTTCATTGCCACATTTTTCAGATTCTACAATCAATGCTCAAGTGCCTGCCAATCAAGGAGGTAGTAATATTCTAGAGGTGGGTTATGATTCAAATTTGATGGCAGAAAATTTTGCACTACTTGAACTTAATTTGTCAGAAGTAGCATTGCCTTCTTTGTTAACCGCTACCTCTGCTAAGTTGAATTTGATGATTTCTTCATCATCAATATTGGGTGGATCTTTTTCAATTTCGGCTTTTGCCTGTGATTCATTTGACGAAAACTTAGTTACGTTTCAAAATTCACCAACTTGCTCGACAACAGAGATTACTAGAACTTCAATTCTTCAAGGTTCAAATGGATACATTGAATTTGATTTGACATCACTTATTCAAAGTAATCTTGCAAATCAAAATAAGTCTATATCGATAATTCTCAAATCTAATCAAGCATCATCCTCTTACATCAAGTTCTTGAGTTCAGATTCGACATTCCCACCAATACTTACCTTGGATTATTTTATCAATACAAATGGACTAATTCCGCCTTCGCAAACTGTACTTATTTCACCATTAGATGGAAGTATAATGTATGATACCACAGGTGACACAATCGCGGCAAAACAATATCTAACTCTGTCATGGGCTAACAGTGTAGGGGCAACGGATTATTCATTATTTATCAGAGATTCTCAAGATTTAGTTCAAAGATATGACTCTGGCACATCAAATCTAATATCTGGAAATTCCTTTTCTAACATTTTACCTTTCCAAGCAGGTGAGACTTATTCTTGGTGGGTTCAATCTTTTAATCAAGGAATACCAGGTCCTGCTTCACAAATGTCAACATTTGCAATTGGTGATCCCAACCATTCATTTGCCAATGATGGAACATACAATTATGTTGTTCAAGATAGTGTAGAAGTGCCCAATTTATTCCATGTAAATGTTCAAGATTTTGGATTGAGTGACGCTTATGTTGATTCAAATTATGGTACTAACCCTTCCATGGTTTTAGGTGAAGGCTGTCATGGTATAGTGCAGTCTAAATGTCATGGTGTAATATCATTAGACTTGTCACAAATACCTTTCAACCAAAGTCATTCCTTCCATTCGATTAACCTTACATTATTTTTAGAAACATGGGACTTAACAGGTGGTGCATATCATATTGACTTAGATCTTCATCAATTGTTAATACCAGGATTAAATGAATATGATGCAACATGGAATAACTCCCTTTCAACTGGTAATTTAGTTAGTGGAGTTGATTATGTTGCAACACCACTTGATTCTCACACTTTTACTGGAATTAATCAAAATATTACTTTTTCTTTCAATATTCCAAATGTTGCAACTAATGGAATAATCGACTTAATAATTATCAGTGAGGCACTTAGTACAGGAGGCCAGTATGATGGCCACTTGACAGTATATTCAAGTGATTCAAGTATTGAAGAAAAGCGACCGATGTTTGAAGTTAGAACTTCTAAAATTAATTCATTAACCGTTTCAACACTTAATTCGAACTTTAACGTTGATGATGTTATTGAATTTAACTTGACTTATTTTGATGCATTGAGTAATTTGATTCCATCTAATGAGTTGCAAAATTTAATTTTAGATGCTAGTGCTACATCAGGCTATTTGACTTTCACAAATTCAAGCCATTTTTCATATCATCCTTACTCAAGTGGTTATCAACAGATAGAAGTTTGTTTTGGTACTGTTTGTAACATTTATTCTATGACTCTATCTCCTGGTACACCGGATGAATTATTCGCATCATTTGACCCAAATCAGTTAATTTCCTCAACATCAGTAAATGCAGATCAATCTGCTCCGTTTTTCGCATACATGATTGATTCTAATGGTAACATAGTTGATACTGAAGTAATCGATATATCTCTGTCTAATGGAACATATACTCAAGATTTGACCTTTTATCCATACCTTGTCGGTCAACAAACTATTTCCGTCTCGTGGAATAATGGTGCATTAAATGAAATATTAGAAGTTGAGGTTTTGCCAGGTGATGCTCAATCTATTCAAATTTCAGGTTGTAATGGTGTTATTTTAGCAGGTACAAGCTGCGAACTTTACATATCAGGTTTTGATTTGTACAATAATTTGGTTTGGGCCGATGACATCAATACTCTAATTGGCAGTGCAGAAAATGGTAATATCTCAATGATCTCAGTTAATTCCCCACATGATCAAATGCCATCCCCTGATATTCAATTTGCTAATTATCATGCCGATAAAATTGGAAATTGGGAAATCGAGGTTTCTTCAGGAATGTTGTATTCAAGTATGCAAGTTATAGTTGAACAGGGAGAAATAACCTCAATATCCATGGACTCAGATCAGGAAATAATTACTGCAGATGAAATCTTCTCGATAAATATCACTAGTTTTGACAGTAGAGGAAATGCAGTTCAAATAGCGATTCCTTATGAAAACTGGACAAACATTGGGGATGGTCAATTGATAGAAGGGATCCCTACAGAATGGGTGCCTTCTCTTCAAGGTTCAAGAAATTTGACAATATCCTATTATGGAATCGAGAGTTACATCAATATTTTTATAACTAGTGGTAAAATTTCTCAATTTGAAATAAGTTTTGATGGAGTAAATTACAATAATCAAAGTATATCTATAAGTTCCGATGAAATTTTATCATTTGATATAGAGGCTTTTGATAAGAATGGCAATAGCATTCTAATTAATGCTAATTGGACTGTATCTCACAGCATTTACCAAGATAAAAATTATCTTGATTATTCACAAGGCGATTCTAATTACTTTAGGCCTGTAGAATCTTCCGAGGAAGCGTTTGAATTATTGGTCAATTTCTATGAATTAGAAACTCAGATTGACCATTACACAACAATTTCTATATCCGTTTTAAGTGGTGAATTATATTCGTTCTTTGTAGATGGATTTACTGATATGGGAGATAATATATCGAAGTCAGAGGTAAATACAATCAATTCAGATGATATGATTATTTTTTCTCCAACTGGATATGATCGAAACGGCAATCAAATAGATAATTATTCATTAAGTTGGACTCAAATCAATGTTGATACACAACAGTCATTTATCCTCAAAACCACTAATCAGTTTGAACAATTTTCTTGGGAACCTACAAAGTCTGGGAACTATAAAATTTTGAGTAAAGTTCATGATTTATCAAATAATACTATAGTCGAATTGGAGTTTGATTTTGTCGTAGAAAATGGAGAAGTAGTGGAACTATTTATCGATTCTAGTGACAATAATTCAATTGCAGGTGATTCAATATTCCTTTCAGTTGAAGGTATTGATCAAGATGGCAACCAATTCCCAATATCTGTGACATGGTTAGAAAATGGGCAATCGTCACAGAATATTATCTCTGATATAGATCTTGGCAAATATATTTACAGCGGTAAATTGGCCCAAACACATAACCTTACAGCAAACTATCAAAACATCGAGAAATCAGCATCAATAATAGTATCAGCTAAGAATGTGGCCAATTCAGTTAGCTTGAATTTATCATCACAGAAAGTTTCTCAACTCGATGTATTCACTGTATCGGTAATAGTATTTGACGCGTTTGGAAATCAAATTGAAGTTTCACAAAATGCAGAATTAGTTGCCGATGGACGTGCTGATGTAAAATATTTAGGAAATGGCGTCTGGGAAATTGAAACTCTTGATGAAGGAGATTATCAAGGAACTGTTACAATAGGTTCAGTAACTGAAACGTTTAGTTACACAGTAGAAGGAAATCTTGCTGGATTCTTCGCTGCTGGAGGTTCATTGTATTATGTTGGAGCGGGTTTAATTTTACTTATATTATTAGCAATTTTGGTATTTGTAGTAAGATTAGTTAGAGGTGATGGTGAGTATTATTCAGACGATGATGAAGAAGAATTTGAATATGATCTTGACAAAGTGGTCAAAGACTTCGAGGCTACCTCCATTATCTCATCTAACTCAATTTCGCCAACTGAAACCGAAACGGTTGAGTTTGATGAAGAAGAAGATATAATTGAAGGCAATGAAATAATTGAACATGATGAAATACTTGAAGAAGATGAAATAGTTGAAGAAAATGAAACAGTTCAAGAAGGTGATTACGCTGAGGAAAATAACTGGATGGTAGATTATCGCGTTGAAGATGATGGCACTGAATGGGGTCAATCTGATGATGGAGTTTGGTATTATCGTGAAGTAAATAACAATGATTGGATCGAGTGGGTTGAATAATTGGCGTGATAATTATGAATAGAAAATCGAGTTTGATTATAATTTTGATTTTGATGACAAGCCTGTTATCTTCATTTGGTGAAGAAAGTTATCTTGACCAAGAAAAAACCTTGCTTATGGAAAGCAGTTCAGCAGTTAGGGTTCAAATTACTCCTCCTGCTTATGTTATCTCGGCAGATGAAGTAGTGACTTTTTCTGCTACACTTTATGATTCAGTAAATAATGCAGTAGCAGGTAATATCTTGTGGACTTCATCAAATGGAACTATCACAAGTGATGGTACTTTTTATCCTTGGAGTTCTGGAGTAATTAACATACAGGCCAGATCTTCAACCTTAGTAGATGAGTTTAATATCACCGTTAATCCCGGTACAGGTCAATCAATTGAGATCTCAATTAATACGGGTCAAGTGTTACAAAATAATATTCTAACCGCTAACCTGCTCGATGCAAGAGGCAACCCTCATCCTACATCCGATGCAGCATGGAGTATTGATGGTGAATTTTTTGGTCAAGGTAACCCAGTTTGGATTCCATTAGCAATTGGTGAATATGAATTGACCGCGAGTCTTTACCAAATGGAAACCTCATCTATAGTTGAAGTATTTGCCGCATCACCTCATGAATTTGTCTTTCCTGAAGTAATCCAAATGCAAAGTGGTTCATCTGAACAAATTATGCCTAATTTGATTGATGTTAATGGTTATTCAATGAATGTTAGTTTGGCTGGGGCTCAAAACTGGGTTGTTGAAAATGGTTCAATTAACAACACTGGATGGTACTTTGCGGGGCTACCTGGGACTTGGAATGTCACAGTTTCTGCAGGTCCAATTTCAGGAACTGGACAAATTAGAGTAGTGCCTTCAGATGCAACTACATCACAGATAGCAATAATTCCCGATGAAGATGTTTTCATTGCGGGTGAAGTTTACGAATTGGCTGCTCTTAGAACCGATATCTTAGGTTATTCGGGATTAGTGACTCCTTCTATTGACAATTTTTCTGTAAGTTCTGGAACTTTGAGTGTCGATGAAGGTAGAGTATACTGGACTCCGATGACTATGGGGTTACAAACTGTTAGTGTTATAGACTCAGGATTTGAATCGATCACTACGGTAAATGTTGTTCATGGTATTGCAATTGATACTATAATCAATATTTCACCTTTCAATTTAGCAGTTGGCAAACAAACAACAATGGCAGTACAAGCTTATGATTTAGCTGGCAATAAGTGGAATGTAAATGGTACTTTGGAGGTAATTATCGGCAATGAGAGTTTACTTGTCGACCAAGGATCATTTTATACCATTGTCCCAGATTCATTGGGTGCTTTTGCAGTTGAAAGTTTGTGGTATGATGAAATTTCTGGAATTTCATTCAGTAACCAAGAGATAAAGCAAGTTGGTTATGGAGAATTACATAGAATTGAATTAGATGGTCAAGGCATGCAAATACCTATTGATAAACCATTTAATCTGAATCCAAGATTTTATGATTCATATGGAAATGAATTAGAAAATATTTACGTTAATTGGACTATTGATGGAGTTGATGAAACTCTAAGTATGTCATTACTTGAAAACTACTGGAATCCATCAACAATTGGTAGCCATGAAATTCAAGCAAATGCTGCTGGAATATTCACAATAGTTTCATTATCTGTATCTGCGGGAGAAGCTCGACAATTGATAACCGATAAAGAGGCCGGATTTATGGTGAATGCAGGAGTTGCAACTGAAATCTTTATTCAGATCGCAGATTCTAGGGGTAATTTAGCTCCGGCAGAATCAGTGAATGCTGAGTTGAATATATCGATTGGAATTTTTGAACCTTCAACTTCAGGACCAGGTTTTTGGACATTTACCGGTCAAATCATTGGTCAATATGAACTTAGATTAGAGCAAGATAATGCAGTACATACAATAGATTTGATAATAAGTCCTGGAGAGGCAGTACAACTCTTTGGAGTTATGGAAAGTAGTGATTTTAAACAAGGTGATGTTGCATTATTGAGAGTGTATGGAGTAGATAGTAACGGAAATATAGTGGATGTAGAACCAGAAAATACCACTATTAGTTGTACCTCTGGTTCAGATAAATATGTCACAGCAGATATATGGGAATTAGAAATAACTAAATCAGGTTTAGATCGTTCATGTAATATTGTTTGGAATGAATTAGTCGCTCAAGCATTCTTTGATGTGGAATCAGTATTACTGGGCGGTGCTGTTGGCTCTACTGACACTGCGATGGCATTAGCGGCAATTTTGTTAGGGCTAATACTAGCAACGATGCTCGTTTTGGTAAGAAAAGCAAATTATGACTCGGACAATTCCGATGAATTGCTTGGTGATTATGATGATGATTATGATGATGATTATGATGATGATTATGATGAAGATTACTATGAAGAAGAGCCAAAAGAAGCAGCAGTTGCCCAATCAGTACCATCTAATCAGAATGCTAATATGGCGCCAACACTTTCTCCTCAA
>MDTG01001476.1_pt1 | contig 14227 bp, 12 predicted proteins | sample 811421 | NCBI WGS metagenome assembly MDTG01 (sample SAMN05326645, study PRJNA326480) | marine metagenome | isolation source: seawater | place: Pacific Ocean: South East | collected 2011
CCGGCAACGATTTCAGATGCACTGGCTGATCCGCCGTTTACCAACACCACTACGGGAGCGCCCTTCAGCATATCTCCCGGGTTGGCTTCGAATCGTTCCTTGGACTGGGGGTGCCGACCTTCGGTGTAGACCACCAGTCCACCCTCCAGCAGTGCACCGGCCATGTCCACGCTGGCACCCAACACACCGCCGGGGTTGTTGCGTAAGTCCAGCACCACGCCCTTCAAAGAACCCTCTGCAAATGCTTTTTGCAAGATGTCGATCGCCTCGAGGCCAGTGTCCTTCTGAAACTGTGACGCTCGTAACCATAGATAGCCGTCCATGAGCTCGCGGCTGCGGACGCTCGGGACCTTAATCACGTCCCTGATGACTTTTACGTCAAACGGGTCAGCAACTCCCCGGCGCCCGATTGTCAGCAACACCCCTGAGCCAATTGGGCCGCGCATACGTTCAACCGATTTATTGACGGGTAGATCACGGATCGACTCGCCATCGATCTTCAAGATGACATCGCCAGCTTTCAGTCCCGCTGCTTCAGCAGGGGATCCGTCGATGGGTGCAATGATGGTGATATAGCCTAGATCCTGGCCGATTTCTATCCCCAATCCACTGAACTCGCCCTGCGTCGTCTCCTGGAGTGAATCGAAGGCCTTCTCTTTGAGGAACACTGAATGTGGGTCGAGTCCCGAGAGCATGCCTTGAACGGCCAGCTCAAACAGCTCACTGTCGGGCACAGACTCGACGTAGCCTTGCCGAATCTGGTTAAACACATCGGCAAACATCTGCAGCTCTTCGAGTGGGAGTGATGAGGTGCCAGGCCCAGCCCCAGCTCCTTCGATGGATGTGCTTTGCGGCTGAGCTGTATTTGGGTTGGCTGCATCGTCAGATAGCACGTCCTCTGCCGCGGCCGGCAAACAGGTTATGATCAATAGCAGTGGCGCAAAGCTGCAAAAGCGAGACCGCATGGCAAATACCTAATGAATCAGGGGAGGCAATGGTACCCGATTATCTTCCCCCTCTTATCGCCGTATCCAATCCGCCGGGTCAATGGGCTGTCCGTGTTGCCGGATCTCGAAATACAGCCCAGGTTGTTCGCCACCGCCGCTGTTTCCTGCTCTGGCGATGACGTCGGATGCGCTGACCTGCTCACCCACCCTGCGAAGCAGACTGTGGTTGCGCGCATAAAGCGACAGCCACCCCTCACCGTGGTCAATCACCACCAGTAAGCCCTGACCGCGGAGCCAGTCAGAGAAAATTACCTGCCCCGCGTGTATTGCTTTGACTGGCGCGCCGACGCTGGCATGAATAAGCCAGCCTCGCCACAACATGTCTGTGTTACGTCGAGAACCAAAGCGATTCGTGATCTCTCCGGCAACGGGCATCTGCAGCCTGCCCTTGGAGGTTTCGAAAGGTTGTCTAGGCGCCGGCGCGCGCGGCGCCAGCTCGCTCAGTTCAATCAGCAGTGTGTTCAGGCGATCACGATCCGCGCTAAGTGCAATGAGACGCTCCTCTTCGGTTTTCACCTGGGCATCGATCTCACGGAGTATCTGCCGCTGGTTTTCACGTTGATCGGCCAGACGTTGCCTGAGTTGCGTTTGTTTTTCTGTCTGCGCGTGCAACGTCTCCTGCGTCGCTGCAATTGAATCCCGGTTTAACGTCAGCTTGGCAAGGCTCCCCTCATATTCCCTGATCATGATCTGCTGGTCCGCGATCGTGGCTTGCAAGAACGCGAGATTTCTGGCGATCAGCTGCGGGTTTTGATCTCCCAGCCATATCCTGAGGCCGCCGCCCTGATGCAAGAGCCAAAGTTGCTGAATACTGGCTTCGATAATCTCGGCACGCTTTTGTTGTTCCGCTCGGATGCCAAAGCCTTTTGCATCCAGGTCGTCTACACGTCGCTGCAAAGCGGCCTGCTCACTCGTCAATAAGTCGAGCTGAAGGTCCGATTCACCTATCTGTATATCAATTTCCCGCAGAGCGCTTTGCAGGGTATCCCGCTCTTGCTCGCTCGCCTTTAGCAGGGCCTGAATCGCGGCGATTTCTGCGGTCAGCGAGGTGAGCTCTGCGGCTGTCTGAGCAGCATCGGCGTTGGGCTGGGCCCGTGCCGCAACGTTAAGCATCAGGGTGATGGTCAGTAGGAGCGCGTTAGACTGCAGGTGGAACGTACAGGGACGAGCCACCATCATCGCGATCAAGAAAGCAGGAGGCTTCGCCCCGACATGGCAGCAGGCGCCGCAAGGCCCATCATCGCAAGTAGGGTTGGTGCGATATCTGCAAGGATGCCACCATCAGGGTCCAGCGAGCGGCCCTTGGCACCGATATAAATCAGTGGCACGTGCTCGGTGGTGTGCTGGGTGTGCGGCTGGTCGTTGTCGTAGTCCCGCATTTGTTCACAGTTGCCGTGATCAGCGGTAATGAGCCCCTCACCGTCATGGGCGAGCAACGAAGCCTCGATCCTGCCGATGCACTCATCCAGTACCTCCACTGCGGCTACGGCAGCGTCGAATTGCCCTGTGTGCCCAACCATGTCGCCGTTGGCGAAATTCACCACAATAAAGTCATACAGACTTGCGGCGATTGCATCGACCAGAGAATCGGTCACCTCGCGAGCGCTCATCTCTGGTTGAAGGTCGTAGGTTGCGACGTCCGGTGACGGGATTAGGGTGCGTGTTTCCCCTGGGAAGGCATCTTCGCGTCCACCGCTGAAGAAAAAAGTGACGTGTGCATACTTTTCTGTCTCAGCGATGCGCAGTTGTGTCAGCCCATTCTCAGCCAGCACCTCTCCAAGGCTATCTACAAGCGTATCGGGTGGAAACGCGACCGGGCATGTCAGTGTAGAAGCGTATTCAGTCGTGGTGACGAGATTAATGTTGGGTGCCATGCGCCGGGCAAAGCCGGCGAATCCCGGTTCGATCAGGGATTGTGATAGTTGGCGGGCCCGGTCAGCCCGAAAATTCATAAATAGCACTGCGTCTTCATCTGCTAATGTGGCCGGCTCGCCGATGATGGTGGGTGTTACAAACTCGTCATCTTCACCCCGAGCATAGGCAGCATCGAGTGCGGCAGCGGCGCTTTGTTCCTGGTGCGCTGCAGCGCCTTCAATCAACAGTGAATGTGTTCGCTCGATGCGCTCCCAGCGATTGTCGCGGTCCATAGCCCAATAACGCCCATGAACCGAGGCAATACGCCCAACCCCAATGGATTCGAACACCTGTTCCGCACGCGCGATCGAGGGCGCCGCGCTGCGCGGCGGCGTATCCCGGCCGTCGAGAAAGGCGTGTAAATAGATTCGGGTCGCACCGCGCTCCGTGGCAAGCCGGATAGCCGAAAACAGGTGTTCTTCACGGCTGTGAACACCTCCCGGTGAGAGTAGTCCCATGATATGGACGGCCTTACCAGTGGTGACCGCCTCGTCGATGGCTTGCAGGTAGGCGGCATTGGTCTTGAAGTCACCAGTATGAATCGCCTGATCGATTCGAGTAATCGACTGGTGAACAATCCGCCCGGCCCCCAGACTCATATGGCCGACCTCAGAATTACCCATTTGTCCCTTGGGTAGCCCTACATCAAGTCCCGAACCTGATACCAGAGTGTTGGAGGCGTCGCGCCAGAGCCGATCCAGGTTAGGCGTATTTGCGGCGAAGATGGCGTTATCTTCGGCCGCCTCGCGGTGGCCGAAACCATCAAGTATGGCAAGCAATGTTGTGCGTCGGGGCATAGATACGTTGAATACTGCTCAGATAGCAACGTGGTGATTGTAACGCGCAGCAAGTAGGAGAGCACGTGCAAGCCGCGCTTAATAAGCCAGTCATGCGTAATAAGCTGAAATAACGATGCTGTCACTCAGATGTCAGGTCGCCCGCCGCGGGGCGTGCGGGCATAGCGGGTCCCATGGCTGGAGGGTATGCGAGTGAACCGATATACTCCGCGCCTCGTCCATAGCGGTGCCATTGCAACGTCCTTTTTTCGGAGACCGCCTCGTTAGCGACGTGATCATTTAAGCTGCGTCGGGGGCGACGGCAGGACAGGAAAAACATGTCAGTAGATTTGGTATTTCAGTTTCTCGGTGAGCAGTGGCTACTGGTTGTGGCCTTAGTTGCGGCCCTGACTATGCTGGTCCTCCACGAGGGCCGCAAGGCTGGCCCCGCACTGTCTATCAATGAGGCGGTGCAGCTTATCAACGTTCAGGGCGGCGTATTTTTGGATATCCGGAATGCGGGTGATTTCGCGCGCGGGCACATTACTGACGCATTACACATTCCAGAAGGCACTATTGCCGATCGATATTCGGAGTTGGAAAAGTACCGCGATAAGCCCATCGTGGTCGTATGTAAAATGGGACAGTCCTCCGGGCCTACCACCAAGATGCTGCGCGCGCAGGGTTTCAGTCGGGCGCAAAAGCTGTCCGGCGGAATGATGGAGTGGGGTGCGCAAAAACTGCCAGTGGTGAGCCAGTGAGTCAGGTGATGATCTACACCACCCGTTGGTGTCCCTTCTGTATTCGGGCAAAGGCTTTGCTGGATCAAAAAGGCATTGGATATCAGGAAATCCCGGTGGATGGTGATCCCTCCACTCGGCAACAGATGGCCGAGCGAGCCGGACAGACATCGGTTCCACAGATTTGGATTGGCGAACAACACATTGGCGGATGTGATCAGTTGTATGGTCTCGAGCGTTCAGGCGGCCTTGATCCGTTGCTGGCTTGAGTCAGTCGCCCGCCTTGGTTTGATAGAGAAGGAGAGCCTCCATGGCTGAAGAAGAGATGGCAGGTGCGCAAGAAGCACAGCAGCAACAGTTTGTGACACAGCGTATCTACACCAAGGATATGTCGTTTGAATCACCGATGACGCCAAACGTTTTTCGGCAGGAATGGAAACCCGCAGTGAACGTCGATCTCAATAACAAGTCGAGCCGAGTTGATGATCAGGGTAATCATGAAGTCGTCCTGACACTCACTATTACTGCCACGCTTGAAGAACAGACGGCGTTCCTGGTAGAAGTCCAACAGGCGGGAATATTCTTTGTATCCGGGTTCGAGGAGGACGCGATGCGGCAGCTCTTGGCTACCGTGGCACCAACGATTCTGTTTCCATACGCGCGTGAGGCTATCGATAATCTGGTGGTGAAAGGCGGCTTTCCTGCGCTGATGATCGCTCCGGTAAATTTTGATGCCCTGTTCCGTCAGGCCGTCGCGCAACAAGCAGCGGAAGCGGGTGAGGGCGGTCAGATCGCTCCGGAAACCTCTACGCATTGAGTCGCGCTGAGCGTTATTCAAGCGGCAGGTAAATCTAGATCCTTGAGCTTTCGCGTGAGGGTGTTTCTCCCCCATCCGAGCAGCTCAGCGGCTTCGGCTTTGCGGCCCCCCGTGTGTCGCAAAGCCGCTTCAATCATTATCGATTCAAATAGCGGTAGCGCTTGCCGCAGCACGTTGGATTGACCCTCTGACAACTGACGGTTAGCCCAGCCCTCCAGGTGTTCATGCCAGGTCTCTGGGCGGTCCCCAGAGCTTTCATAATGTTCAGTAAGCAGTTCAGGCGGTAGGTCTGACAACAGAACTTCGCGTCCTGCGGCCATGACGGTTAGCCACCGGCAGGTGTTTTCGAGTTGCCTCACATTTCCGGGCCAGGGTAGCTGGGTAAGCAAAGCGAGCGCTTCTTTTGAGAGCGTCTTTGCCTCAACATCCAGCTCCTTTCCGGCGGCCATTAGAAAATGCGTCAGCAGCTGCGGAATATCCTCCCGTCGCTCGGAAAGTTTCGGCACGTGAATGCGAATAACATTGAGGCGATGAAACAAATCTTCTCGGAATGCGCCAGATTCAACTAAGGTCTCGAGTTTCTGGTGCGTGGCCGCGATAATGCGCACGTCTGCTTTGATGGAGTCCAATCCTCCAACCCGGAAGAATTCCCCGTCCTGTAAAACGCGGAGCAGTCGTGTTTGTGTAGCAGCAGGCATGTCACCGATCTCATCCAAGAACAAAGTGCCGCCGCGGGCCTGCTCGAAGCGCCCCTCTCGTCGGGTATTAGCTCCAGTGAAGGCGCCCTTCTCGTGGCCAAAAAGCTCTGACTCCATGAGCTCCTGAGGAATGGCGGCCATATTCAGCGCGACAAAGGCGTTGTTTGCACGTGGGCTGTGTCGGTGTAAGGCGCGAGCCACCAACTCTTTACCAGTGCCTGATTCACCATTGATCAGAACGGTGATGTGGCTCTGCGCCAGCCTGCCAATCGCTCTGAAGACCTCCTGCATGGCGGGGGCATTGCCGATAATGTCTGTGGTTCGCTCAATTCGCGTTTCAGCGCTCGCTTCGGTAATCTGTATGCGCTGGGGTTGGGCGCGCTTTACTGTTGCCACCATCTCATCAATGTCGAAAGGTTTGGGTAGGTATTCGAACGCGCCTTCCTCGTAGGCGCTTACGGCGCTATCGAGGTCTGAATGGGCCGTCGTAATGATGACGGGCAGGTTGGGCTGTTGTGCTTTTATGTGAGAGAGCAACACAATGCCATCCATACCGGGCATACGAATATCGCTCACGACGACCATCGGCTCTTCGTGCTCGAGTGCGTCGATGACCTCGGTGCCTGATTCAAAAGCACGGCAGTCCAGGCCAGCGCGTGTCAGCGCCTTTTCCATGACCCAACGGATTGAGCTGTCGTCGTCGACAATCCACACTTGCTCGTTTACGGGCATCTCAGATCTCCATGGGTAATAGCAGAGTGAAGCAGGTGTTACCCGGTTCGCTCTGCACTTGTATTAACCCGCCATGCTGATTGGCAATACGCTGCGCAATCGATAAGCCCAACCCGGTTCCCTTGGCATTACCGGTGACCATCGGCAAAAACAGCATGGGAAGCAGTTCTTCAGATACGCCAGGCCCGTCGTCGATGACCTGCAGCGCACAAACCAGCTTGTAGCGACTGCCGCCAACGGTAAACTGTCTGAGCACGCGGGTTCTGATTGAGATTAGACCTCCCTCACCGCAGGCTTGCCAGGCGTTACGCACCAGATTCAGCACGGCTTGGGTCAGTTGACCTCCATCTGCTGGAAAGTCGGGCAGACTCGGGTCGTAGTCTCGCTCGATCTCCAGGTCTCCTCTGGCTTCAGCCTCGATGAGTTGGCGGACGTGCTCGGTGATTTCGTGGATATTGGTAGGCTGCGACTCCATTCTCTCTCTGGGGCCCAGCATCCGATCTACCAACGTATGCAGTCGATCCACCTCAGAAATGATGATGTCGGTGTATTCTTGTAGATCAGGGTTGCCGAGTTCACCTGCGAGTAGCTGTGCTGCGCCGCGGATGCCGCCAAGCGGGTTTTTGACTTCATGGGCCACTCCCTTCATGATTTCCTTTAGCGTTGCCTGCGCTTGCCACTCACTTTCGTCGCGACTGATCGCTTGCAGGCGATCAACCATGTTGAGCTCTACCAGTAAGCAGCCGCTTTTCAACTTTCCTGAAATCGGGCTCAGCGTGATGTCGACTGTGCGTTCTTGTCCGGTTCGTGTCGTCAGCGGGATAGCCCGACGCACCATAGGGTAATTTTCGGCTATCGCCTGATGCAACAGTGGGTACCATTCATTGGCCTCATCGAGCACTTCCTCCAGTGCGCTACCCAAGGCCCGGCTGGCTGAGACTTCCAGCAGGTTCTCTGCTGACAGGTTCAGTGCCTGAATATGAAGATCGGCATCAAGTAACACGACCCCGGTCGCAAGGAACTCAAGATGAAAGTCAGTGGCTTGGTCCGTGAGTTGTTCGGCGGTCATCATTTCACCCGTTTACAGTGGGTCGCATGACATAATCCGTATGCCCAGTGGATTGGCTCTTCGCCGCTCCCGTCTCGCTGACGCGCATGACCTGCAATCGGTGGGTCCCACGAAACACGTTGGTTAGTTGCCGTTTGGGTGATCTGTGGTGTGTTGACCGCCTCGTCATCGAGCAGGAAGATGAGCTGTGCCCCACTGCCGAGACGAGGTGAGACCTCTGCCTCGCCCGAAAAGTGACCCGGGCCCATCGATATGGTGGACTCGCTTGCCTGATAAACGATTCGGGTCACAAAGGGTGCTAAAGCATTAGGTCGTCCTGCTTTGTCGACGTTTGTAGACGCTGTCGCGACAGCCAGGGTGGTATTCGTGACAAGGATGGAATGCGGCTCGACAATCGCGTTAGCGTCGCTCGGGGGCGTATCCGCAAACGTGGCGTTACCCTCTTCATCGACGACCTTGTAGATCTCCTCGGCGGTGGCCAAATGCCCCTCAAAAAGAGTCGCCAGCAATCCGGCCGTAAGTAAAAGCACTGGCAAACGGGCGCGCGACGTGGTGCCAAATTCAAATTTCAGCGTCCCAGCTGGCTTGCATCGAACCAACCGTGACCGTCCATCAAAAGCTCGTGTGTAGGATGTCTCTGAGATCACTTTCTATGAAAGCCACTACACGCTGTGAAGGAGAAGTGGACGGGCGTGCAACACGCACCAAGGTGGTGCGTGTCGCACGATGGCCCAGCACCAAAGCTCAGCGAAACGCTGGCTTTTGCGCTTAAAAAAAGCCACAGTGCCCTCATACTGAGTAGTACATATCGAACTCGACCGGGTGGGTCGTCATATTCAACCGCTCGACTTCCTCACGCTTGAGTTCAATATAGGCATCGATCATTTCATCGCTGAACACCCCGCCGGCGGTGAGGAAGTCTCGGTCATCCTCGAGTGCGTCGAGAGCCATTTCCAGACTCGATGCGACCGTTGGAATGTCTGCTGCCTCTTCAGGCGGCAGGTCGTAAAGATCTTTGTCCGCTGAATCACCGGGGTGTATTTTGTTTTGGATCCCATCTATACCCGCCATCAACATGGCCGCGAAGGCCAGATAGGGATTGGCTGTGGGGTCCGGGAACCGCACTTCAATGCGCTTACCCTTGGGTGAGGGTTCGTAGGGAATTCGAATAGACGCCGATCGGTTTCGGGCCGAGTAGGCCAACATAACGGGTGCCTCGAAGCCAGGAACCAAGCGCTTGTAGCTGTTGGTTGAGGCATTGGTAAAGGCGTTGAGGGCACGCGCGTGCTTGATGATGCCGCCAATGTAATAAAGGGCAGTATCTGAAAGCCCAGAATAACCATCGCCGGCAAAGGTATTCTCACCGTCTTTGGCAATTGACTGGTGGCAGTGCATACCGGAACCGTTGTCGCCCACCAGTGGCTTGGGCATAAACGTTGCGGTCTTACCGTAAGCGTGGGCAACGTTCAGGACACAGTACTTGAGGATCTGCACCTCGTCTGCTTTGGTAACCAGCGTGTTGAATCGGACACCAATTTCGCACTGCCCCGCGGTGCCAACTTCATGGTGATGGACCTCCACATCGAGCCCCATTTGCTCCATCGCCGCACACATGGCAGCGCGAATATCATGGAGAGAGTCGACAGGTGGAACAGGAAAATAGCCGCCTTTGACGCGCGGTCTGTGGCCGGTGTTACCGTCATCAAAGTTCAGATTGGAGGACCAGGCCGCCTCTTCGGCATTGATCTCGTAGCTAGCGCCGCTCATGTCAGCACTCCACTTTACGTCCTCGAAGACAAAAAACTCGGGTTCCGGGCCGAAAAAGGCGGTATCACCCAGCCCCGTTGAGGCTAGAAAAGCTTCCGCCCGTTTGGCAATGCTGCGCGGGTCACGGTTATAGCCCTGCATCGTGGCGGGTTCTACAATGTCACACCGCAGGATGACCGTTGGATCGTCAGTGAAGGGATCTAAGATCGCGGTGCTGTCGTCTGGCATCAGGATCATGTCGGACTCATTGATACCTTTCCAGCCGGCAATCGAAGAGCCGTCGAACATTTTGCCCCCGTCGAAGAAGTCCTCATCCACAGTGCCGGCCGGGATTGAGACATGTTGCTCCTTGCCCTTCGTGTCTGTGAACCGGAGGTCCACCCATCGGACATCATTGGCGTTGATTAAATCGAGCGTTCGCTCTGACATGTCGTGCTCCTTTCGCGAGGTATGCCCGGGCTTTGCTGGGTACCACGTTCTATAAAGTGCAAGTCGGCACTCAAAGTGAGGGATTTAATTGCAAGTGTTGTGCCAACTTGCAATCGGTGTCGCTTGGCTACCAATGCCCCGAACTATCCGCGCAAAGTCGCGCGATAGAACGACTAAAGCTGGGTCGCTGGCGTGGGCAAGCCGCGAGAGTCTACACCCTTTTGCTCCACTTTGGTGCGTGTTGACGGCTTTGTGCACAATAGCGGTGCGCCATAAAATGCCCCCAGAATAAATTGATTATTTATCAGGGGCTTACTGTGGCCTATCTGTGGCATGGATTTTGCTGCACACTCTTCGCGTGTTTTGGCGGGCCTCGGCGTATGGCTAAGACATCGGCACATTTCACATCGACACATTAACCAACGGCACATTGACGAGTCTGAAAACTGTTACTACGCGTCCTGCCGCGCTGTCTGGAGAACCTGGAAACAATGAAAGCTAAACTCGAATACATCTGGCTTGACGGCTATAAGCCCACTCAGAGCCTTCGCAGCAAAACCCAAGTGCGGGACAACTTTGGCGGCAAACTCGAGGAATGCCCCATGTGGTCCTTTGATGGTAGTTCCACAGAGCAAGCTGATGGCAGTAGTTCAGACTGTCTCTTGAAGCCTGTGGCTATCTTCCCGGATCCGGGCCGCAAAGACGCCTTTCTCGTGATGACCGAAGTCCTGAATGCTGACGGTACGCCTCATGTTTCCAACGGTAGAGCCACGATCGACGATGATGATGACGATTTTTGGTTTGGATTCGAACAAGAGTACTTCTTATGGGATGTGGACACCCAGTTACCCCCGGGTTTTCCGGTCAATGGTTATCCCGGCCCACAAGGTCCTTACTACTGCTCGGTAGGCGCTGCAAATGCCTTTGGGCGTGATTGTGTTGAAGAGCACTTTGACCTCTGCCTCGCCGCAGGGATCAACGTTGAGGGAATCAATGCCGAGGTTGCTGCCGGGCAGTGGGAATTTCAAGTATTTGCCAAAGGTGCCAAGAGAGCAGGTGATGAAACGTGGATCGCAAGGTATCTGTTGGAACGCACCGGCGAGAAGTACGGTTTTTCAATAAACTGGCACCCGAAGCCATTCGGCAAGCTCGACTGGAACGGATCAGGCATGCATGCGAATTTTTCAAACGAGGTGATGAGAACGGCTGGCGAAGAATCTGTTTTCACGAAAATCTGCGAAGAATTCGGTAAAAACATTGAGCGCCATATCAGTGTGTATGGTGCCGATAACGATCAAAGGCTAACCGGCGATCACGAAACACAGTCCATCGATCAGTTCAGTTATGGCATTTCAGACAGAGGGGCTTCGATCCGGATCCCCGTGTCAACGCACACAGACGGTTGGGTAGGACGGCTGGAGGACCGAAGAACCGCCTCTAACGCTGATCCCTACAAGGTCGCTGCAGCGATCGTTAAGACGACGAAGGAGGCGCTTGCCTGAAGGCTGATCTGACCATGAGGGCGAAACCTTAATGCTTAGGCTCTGATGATCAGACTTTCATCAGTGGTCAGACCCTCGTAACGAGCCCCTTGAGCAACTGATGCCAAGGGGCTTTTCTGTTCAGGGCGCCTTTTTCGTCACTTTCGACAGCACTGCGCGACTTCGCCCAACCCTGTGGAAAATGCAGCGCAATGTTGCCGGTTTAGCCGTGCCAGATTGAACCGATTTCGTAGCCCTGGTGTACACTCCGCGCGCCCTCACGCACACAACTTGGCCAGAGACCGAATTCATCATGAAAGCGCTTCGTAATATTGCCATCATTGCTCACGTCGACCACGGCAAGACCACCTTGGTGGACTGCTTGCTACAGCAATCCGGCACGCTCGATAGAAAGAACGCGGACGCCGAGCGGATCATGGATTCAAATGATCAGGAGCGCGAGCGCGGCATTACCATCCTCGCCAAGAACACCGCGATTTATTGGAACGACTACCGCATTAACATTGTGGATACGCCCGGCCACGCTGATTTCGGTGGAGAGGTAGAGCGGGTGCTGTCCATGGTGGATTCGGTGCTGCTGTTGGTCGATGCCGTGGACGGCCCGATGCCCCAGACGCGTTTTGTCACGGCCAAAGCCTTCGAGCGCGGTCTCAACCCCATCGTCGTCGTAAACAAGGTCGACCGCCCGGGCGCCCGCCCTGATTGGGTGGTCGATCAAGTCTTTGACCTTTTTGATACGCTGGGTGCGACGGAAGAGCAGTTGGACTTCCCCATCATTTATGCCTCGGCGCTCAACGGTATTGCGGGTGAGGACTACGACGATATGGCAGACGATATGTCGCCGCTATTTCGCGCCATCGTCGACAAGGTCGCGCCGCCCGAAGTGAATCAGGACGGGTCATTGCAACTACAGATTTCAGCGCTTGACTACAACAGCTACGTTGGCGTGATCGGTGTTGGCCGAATTACCCGAGGTATTCTGACACCCAACACGGCGGTAACGATCGTTGACCGCGATGGTGAACAGCGCACCGGCAAAGTCCTGCAGGTCATGGGTTATCTGGGGTTGGAGCGCGTTGAGGCCGATCGCGCTGAAGCGGGTGATATTGTCTGCGTTACGGGCATCGATGCGCTTAACATCTCCGATACGCTCTGTGATCCCGCTCACCCTGAGGCACTGCCAGCACTGAGCGTCGATGAGCCCACGGTGAGCATGACATTTCAGGTCAATGATTCGCCCTTCGCAGGTCGTGAAGGCAAGTATGTGACGTCGCGCAATATCAAGGAGCGTCTCGATCGTGAGCTCATACACAACGTGGCACTTCGGGTCGAGCAGGGCGACAGCCCCGACAAATTTAAAGTGTCCGGTCGTGGGGAGTTGCACCTCTCGGTCCTCATCGAAAATATGCGTCGCGAGGGTTTTGAACTGGGTGTTTCACGGCCCGAAGTGATTCAAAAAGTGATAGACGGCCAATTGTCCGAGCCATACGAAATGCTGGTAATTGACTGCGAGGAGTCACACCAGGGCGGTGTAATGGAAGAGCTTGGGTTGAGGCGCGCGGAACTTCAGAACCTGATTACCGACGGTGCAGGTCGAGTCCGGCTGGAATTTATTGTGCCCGCAAGAGGACTCATTGGCTTTCGCTCACAGTTCCTCACGCTCACCTCGGGCTCGGGGATCATGACCCATGTCTTCGATCATTATGGGCCAGTTGCCAAATCTGAGCTGGGTGCCCGCAATAACGGGGTGCTGGTATCGATGATATCTGGCAAGACACTGGCCTATGCGCTATTTAGCCTTCAGGAACGCGGCCGGTTGTTTATTGGGCCCAACGTCGACGTCTATGAGGGCCAGATCATGGGGTTACATAGCCGCGGCAACGATCTGGTGGTGAACCCCACCAAGGGCAAGCAGCTGACAAACGTCAGAGCGTCCGGTAGTGACGAGGCCGTCATCCTGACGCCCCCGGTATTACACAGTCTTGAGCAGGCGCTGGAGTTTATCGATGAGGATGAATTGGTAGAAGTCACTCCCGGTAGCATTCGCTTGCGCAAGAAGCTGCTACTGGAGCACGAGCGCAAGCGCGCATCGCGCAAGGCAGCCTGAACCTCGCGCCAGCCCCTGGGTCAGCCCAAGCGTTTTACATACGTGATCTGTAAATCCGAAGGTCGTGTCCGCACGGTCGACTTGTGGGAGCCCTCAGCTTTGTAAGGGCCCTCAGCTTTTTTGTGTTAAGAGCCCTCGCGCTCCCTGAGCATTTCTATATGAGGAATATTGTCCTCGAGGTAGGGAGTCCCGGCGGCCTTGAAGCCCAGCGATTCATAAAACGGCTGCAGATAGGTTTGTGCGCTGAGCCTGACAGCTGGCCACCGGCCGTCACAGAATGCGAGTGCGAACTTCATGAGTTCGCGAGCGAGACCGCGTCGCCGAAACTCCGCATGCACTGCCACCCGTCCAATAGAACATTCCTCATACGATAGCCCCGGTGGTAGCACTCGAAGCGTCCCTATGAGCGCACTGTCGTATGAAAGTTCCAGATGCCAACTGCCCGTATCCTTCTGGTCGACCTCTTGATAGGGACACTCCTGCTCCACCACAAAAATGGCGGTACGCAGGTTTAGAATCCGGTGCCACTCGGGCCCGCTGAACAAGGCAAAGTGCCGCCAGCGCCAGGAAAGCTGGTCTCGATAGTTATCGGGGATCGATGCCATATCGACTGTCCTCAACGTCGCGCCGCTTGGTGCAGCCTGTCGTGGTGTTACTGTGCCGGGGTGC
>MDTG01213855.1_pt1 | contig 14227 bp, 7 predicted proteins | sample 811421 | NCBI WGS metagenome assembly MDTG01 (sample SAMN05326645, study PRJNA326480) | marine metagenome | isolation source: seawater | place: Pacific Ocean: South East | collected 2011
GAACCATATCCATTATGGTCGGGTAAAGATCAACCAGTTCAACAGGATTATCAATTATTTTTTTATTTTTTTTAATTCCAGGTCCTGCAAAAATCAAAGGTACTCTCGTGGCATCCTCAAATAGGGTTTGCTTTTGCCAATGTCCGTGTTCTCCCAAGTGATATCCATGATCTGATGTAAATACAACAATTGTATTTTTGTCTAAACCAGTCTCTTTTAATTTATCTAAAACACGTCCAATCTGAGCATCCATAAAACTTGTAGTTGCATAATAGGCATGCTTTATTTTTTTTGCTAAATCAGGATCCAAATCAACTTGTTCTTTTTTGGCTCTGACTGTAAATGCTGCAGGTTTAGGAATTGTTTTCAAATACTCCTTAGAGCTTTTAGGAACACTAAAATCATCGATATCGTAAAGGTCAAAATAAGACTTTGGTGCCACAAAAGGAACGTGAGGACGGTAAAGTCCGAACGCTAAAAAGAAATTTTCTCCACTTTTAGCAAACTCATCAAGGAAGCCAATGGTCTCTGTAGCTCCAATACCATCTGTTTGTTCTTCGTCGTAGCCATCTGCCTGAAGCCAACTCAAGGTTCCACCATCTAGTTTAGGTTTTAAAGTTTTAATTTTATATTCTTCTTTTTTGTCTCTACCATAAGGATTTACAGTTCTATCCCAAGTATATGAATCATCATGTCCAGCAGTTCCGATGTCTCTTGGATTATGATAGTGAAAGATTTTACCAACTCTTATCGAGTGGTAATTTTCCATTCTAAACTTTTGTCCAATAGTAATAACCTCCGGAATCGTTTGCCGAAGATATAATCTTAATTTTTTTGATTTTGTTTGATCAGGGTATAATCCCGTCATCAAAGAAATTCTTGAAGGGCCACAAAGCGGATATTGAACATGTGCATTGTTAAAAACAAGACCTTCTTTTGCAAGTTTGTCAATGTTTGGAGTGATTGCAAGTGAATCGCCGTAAGCACCCAAAGCACAATTTAAATCATCTGCGATGATAAACAAAACATTTAATTTTGATTTTTTTTGAATAGTTTTTGATCCTGAGAGTATCATTACAAAAAGTAATAGAAATACATATTTAAATTTACTCATTCATAAAAAATTTAAGATTAAATAAATAATTTTTATAAAAAACATATAGAATACATTATATTAAATATACAATTTGTAAATTATTATTTTTAATAATGCTGAATTTTATAAATTTAAAAAAATAAACCGACGTTGGTAAAAAAAATATCTACAATATTAACATCAAAAAATCATTTAGAAACCATCCACCGATATCTCTTATTTTTTTTACTCTTAGTGATATCAAGCTATGGATTAGCTCAAGACTATTCGTGGTCAGGAAATGCCAATGATTATGATTTTTTTAATGAGTCTAATTGGATCGATACAAGTACAGGCCTTAGTCCAGCAAATGGCAGCATCAATCCTTCTCAACCAATTCATTTTAACCTATACTTGAGTTGTAATGTTGAAGCCAACGAAGCAATTGTATTAAATGATTCCAATACTTTACACATTTCTAATGGAATTCTAAATGCCATTAGCATTAGCGGTGGACAAGTCAATATTAATGAAAATTCATACATTAATTTAGTTGCTAATATACCATTATCTAACTCTGTTCAAATTTATTTGAATTCAGATATAAGTTGGTTGCGTCTTAGCAATGTAAATCCAAACGACGTATATACTAATTATTTGTCAACAATTTTTGTGTTTCAGGACATTGCAAACTACCCTGATAATATTCGTCTTGATAATTATTACGATAATGGAACAGTAATTAGAATCCACAATTTTGATACCACACCATTAAAAATTTATACCCTTGAAAACCTAGAAGGAACAGAGTCGAGTTTATCTATTGATCAAGTGTATGGCGGTTCATCAATTCCAAATCAAATGAATAATAAGATTCGGTCACTATTTCTTAGAAAGGGATATATGTTAACTCTTGCAGTTAATGAAGATGGAACAGGAAAAAGTAAAGTTTTTATCGCCTCTGAAGAAGATTTAGAATTACAATCATTACCCAACTTTTTGGTTGATGACATTTCCTTTATTAGAATAATCCCTTGGAATTGGGTTTCTAAAAAAGGGACAGCAGGTGATATTCAAGGAATGAATAATACCTGGTTTTACAGATGGAGTAATCATGGTGAATCTGATCTTCTAAGGGAATATACACCCATGTCTTGGGGGAGAGGAGGTGCTGATAACGATGAGGATATTAGTCTATACCAATCAAAATATAAATCTACTCATGTTTTGGCATTTAATGAACCTGATGATTGTAATGGGCAATCTGGTCAATATGGTAATATGTGTGTCGTTGATACAGCAGTTGCGGTTTATAAAAATTTAATGAAAACTGGCTTACGCTTAGTTTCTCCAGCATGCAGACAAGGTGCTGTATTTAATTGGTTGGATTCATTTAATCAACTGGCTATTCAAAATGATATTAGAATAGATGTGATTGCACTTCACTGGTATGATTGGGACGCTAACCCATTAAATTCGCCAAACGCAAATCCTCAAAATATTTTCAATCGATTTGCAGAGTATTTAGAAAATGTTTACGATTTATATGGATTGCCTATTTGGATTACAGAGTTTAATGCTAACAAACACAGAACTGAACAGGTAAATCGTGAATTCATGCAATTGGCGCTTCCGTACTTAGAAAATTTAAGCTATGTAGAGCGATATTCATGGTTTGAGCCTGTTTCTGGAACAGCAGATTATTATGACTCACAAAATAATCTCACCCTTATTGGTGACTTTTATAAAAATTATGAATCAAGTGCTTCTATTCCAGAAGCTATTCAAATAGGACCTGATAACCTAGATAATAGTGTTGTGATTAATAATTATATATATACATGTGAAGACTCTGATTCAGCCCTATCAATTGATCAAGATCAAGGACTACCTAATTCTGAAATAAGAATATTCCCTAATCCTGCCATAGATAAAATCAACATACTATCTTCTAAACCAATCTATAATATTGAAATTTATTCTATAAACGGAAAATTAATTAAAAAACAACTATGGTATAATTATATTGATATTTCATCTCTACAAATGGGAATCTATATTTTAAAAGTAAACCAATATTATTTTAGATTTATAAAACTCTAAACAAAATTTTATGCTCTGTAAAAAACAATTATATATGATAAAGTATTTTTTGTGATTCTGATAACTGTCCTTCAAATGAGGTTCCTAGCTCTTCTTTTTTGACTCTAATCCTCCAAAATCAGTATCTGAAATATGTCTTAATTCTTCTAAAGAGAGCGTATTCCCATAATCTTTCTTTAGTTGGAATAACTCGGTCTTTAAACGATTAATAAGCATCGCATGTTCTTTAGAATTTATAAGATTATTCATTTCTGAGGGGTCGTTTTGAAGATCATAAAATTCCCAAACATCGATATTATAATAAAAGTGGATTAATTTATACCGTTGATTTCTTATTCCATAATGAGGCTGGACACGGTGGTAGTATGGGTATTCATAATAGTGATAATACATCGATTTTTGCCAATCTTCAGAAGTTTTTCCCTTAAGATTATTAAAAAAGCTTTTTCCTTGCACTTGCTCTGGAATAGAAACTCCAGCCATATCAAGTAAGGTGGGAGCAAAATCTATATTTGAAACAATATCATCTATAATAATTCCAGGTTTAATTTTTCCTGGATAACGAATCAAAAAAGGCATATGCAGTGATTCTTCATACATAAAACGTTTATCAAAGAATCCGTGTTCACCTAAAAAAAAGCCTTGGTCTGAAGCATAGATAACAATCGTGTTTTTTTCTAATCCATTTTCTTTTAAGTAGTCTAATACTCTTCCAATATTATCATCTACAGATTTAATCGTTGCTAAATAGTCTTTGATATACTTTTGATACTTCCATCGACGAATTTCTTGTGGACTTAAATTTTTATTAGGAACAACTATTTCGTTGGGTTTAAATCCAAATTGACTCCATTTCCTTTTGTCTTTTTTAGATAGAGAATCTGGAGGGGTCATTTTCATATCTTGTCTACTAAAATAATCCATTGTCATTTCGGTATCACCAGCTGTTAATTCTCTCCCTTTATAATTATCATAAAAAGTAGATGGGTAGGGCATTTCTTGATCTTCCCACAGATTTTCATATTTCGTATCCGGAGCCCATTGACGATGAGGAGCTTTGTACTGTAATAATAAACAAAAAGGTTCTCGTTGATTTCTTGATTTTAACCAATCCAACGCAAAATCGGTTGTTAAATTTGTTGCATAGCCATTTTCCTTTATATTTTTACCATTGTCATTATAAACAGGATTCCAGTATAGTCCCTGTTCACCTCGAGATATATGATATTTATAGTAATCAAAACCAACAGGTTCTGATGCTAAATGCCATTTTCCTATGATGGATGTTTGATACCCTGCTTCTTGTAATGCCTGCGGATAGGTCCATTGTTGATTATTAAAAACTCCTCCTTTATAATTTTTATAATACCCATTTATATGACTGTATTTTCCAGTTAATATGGAGGCTCTACTAGGACCACAAATAGCATTTGTACACAAAGCATTTTTGAGTAATGCACCCTGATTTGCAATACGATCGATATTAGGCGTAGGAGCTAATTCTTTAAAAATTCCTCCATAGGCAGATATCGCATTGGTTGCATGATCATCCGAAAAAATAAATATAATATTTGGCTTTTTGTTGGAGAGCTCTTTTTGATAAAAAAAACTAAGAGAGATAAAAGCTCCTAATATAAATAAGAGTTTAGGGAAATTCGGTGTTCTCATTTTAATATATAAAAAGGGCCTAAAAACTATTTCATTTTTTGATAATGTATCAAAAAATGAAATAGAAATATTTTAGACCCTTAAACCTGTAAATTATTCAATAATTACTCTTCTTGTATAGATATTACCATTATCTATTTTCACAATATATACTCCAGAGGCCAGTTTTGAAACATCGATTTGATTACTCTGCGAAACTTCTTTTTGTAAGCTTCCTAATATTGAATATATCTTAATTGATTTAATGTTTTCAATTCCTTTAACATTGATAGATTGTGAGGTTGGATTTGGATAAATTGAGAATGATAACAACTCTTCCTCTGAAATGCTTAAAGGTGTTCCTCCAAGTTCATATGCTCCAGCATCAGCGTTAGCGTCACGACTGTAGCCTCTTTGATCAGAGTTAGGTAGTGTAGTTCCTGTATCTGAGGTACAATAATCTACAGCATCTCCCGAAGAACTTAATACTAGGACATTCGAGAATCCTCCTTCATCACTTAAAGCCGTTGCAACTCCAGCATTTCCTGCAGTACGTCCAAACAAATTGTTAGTGTCATTAACAATGTTAGCTTTATTTACTTGACCTCCCACTACATTATTTATAAAATTAGGTGGATTGGTATAACCAAAATGAATCGATCTATTAGCTGTTACTCCAGCAGCTACGAATATTGAATTATAGGCATTAAAAATGGGGTTTTCTGCAGCGGATCCTGCATTTCTAAAAAAATAAAGACCAAATTTATTTTTTTCTTCAGTTGTGCTTGAAGCTGCTGTATTACGAGCGGCTGTTACATAAGTCATATTAATTTCAAGGGCTGGTCCACCTGTGCTTAAAACTCCACCAAGAGCATAACCAATACCTCCTTTACCTTCAGCATTGTTTAAAGCGATGGTCGTATTCTCGATATTTACTGTTAGTTTCTTATTAACAGTAGTACTACCAGCAGCATAAATATAAAATCCAGCGGCAATACCTCCAGCATTATTCACAATAACAGCATTATTATTATGAATCAAGGTCTTTGAAATAGTAACCAATTTATCTGCACCAGCTGTTGCCGCTGCACCACTCACTGCGGCAACATGTATACCACCTCCCTGTTTTGCTTCATTGTTTCTTACAATACAATTAGTAACTTTAGCGTTTGCAGAGTTTATACTTAATCCTCCACCATTCGCAGTAGTTTTGTTTTCTTCTATAATAAGGTTCTCCATTATAATTTCAGCACTAGAAGATTTATCAACCAATATTCCCGCACCGTTTCCAGTAGCATCTCCACCCTTGATGGTTAAATTTGAAATACTAAAGTTTCCTGTCACACTACTAGTGTAATTTAAAACTCGGCCTGTTCCCGTAAAAATAATACCGTCTGTAGCTGGATTAGATCCTTGCAAACTAACAGCTTTATTGCTAGTTAATTTTTCATCAAAAATACCATCTATAACAATGGTTTGCCCACCTGTAGCAGCATCATATGCATCATTTAGTGAAGAGTATGAAGTACCCCCTACAGTTGCAGTCTGCGAAAAAACAGCTGTTGTAATGAGCGTGAAAAATAATAAAGTAGTTTTTTTTATCATAATTGTATCTATTTTTAGTTATTCATTTTTTTATATTCATTCCATTCTTTCATCTTATCTTTCCCTAAGACCCCTTTTAATCTTCCATACAATTTATTAAAAACTTTTTTTATTTCATAATTTTTTATTTCAGGATCATCTTCATATTTCTGACGAATTAAAGCGATACGCTTAAAACGATGAAGTTGAATTTCGTAAATTTTTGATTTTTCTTCTTTATTCAAAGAAAGTACCTTAGCCATTTTATTGGTTATTTTCGTTGCTTTCTTAAAATAATTTTCTTGAGAAAAAATATTCGTTGAAAACAATATAAGAAAGATAATTAGTCCAATTTTTTTCATAATTAAGTATGAGCCTAGATTATTGATATTTGTAAATTTATTGACCTATAATTAATTGATGGTTTAAAATTTGTTCAGAAAAGTAAAATATCTAACCAAATTTTAATAAAGTATTCTATAAAAAAGTGGACTTTTAAGTAAGTAAATAGGGTACTTTCATAGATTAATGATACGAATTAATCTTTTCAATTGGCTTTTTTTTCCAGGTTATGCCAGGTTTCCACTTGGGAGCTTTCACCTCTTGTAAATAACTTTCTAACCTTGTTTCTAGTTCCCTTGCTTTATTAGGGAGAGATGAAGCTAAATTAATCTTTTCTCCTATATCTTTTTTAATATTAAACAACATATGTTCATCGTTATCATAAAATTTTATCAATTTAAATTCATCTATGATGATGACAGAATGAGCTCTCTTCAGCGCAATACCGTTTTTATAAGGAACATGAAAAATGAAACCCTCAGAAAAACGATCAACTTTTCCTTTACCTTCCTGAGCAAGTATATCCTTAAAACTTCCACCATCTAAATGCTTATTTAGGGGTATTTTATGGCCAGCTAAGTCAATAATACTTGGCAATAAATCAGAAAAAGTAATGGGAGTTTTTGATTCTATTCCTGACTTAATTTTAGGTCCAGCGATAATAAAAGGAACCCTTATACCTCCTTCCATAGCGTCCCATTTCCCTCTGCTAAGAGGAAAATTTGAGCCTTCTTTATAAAATCGCCTTGGTGGCATTACTGGAACAGCTCCATTATCTGATGTATAAATAATATATGTGTCACCCTCTAAACCTAATTCTTTTACACGGTCTAATAATAATCCTACACCAGTATCTAAGTCCTCTGTCATAGCTGCAAAACCAGGATTATTTTGGTATTTCCCTTTTCCCTTTTCTTTATATTTTTCTAATGTTTCTTTTCGCATCATGAGATCGGAATGCACCGCATAATGAGAAACCTGCAAGAAAAAAGGTTGTTTTGATTTGGCTTGTCTTTCAATAAAATCAATAGCCTTTTGAGTGGTACTAAATATTTTTTTAGGGTCCTTTGAAATAGTATTTTTCCATTGTGTTTTATTTGATTTATAATCAAAGCCCCCTTCTTTATTTCCTGTAATTCCATCACTTTCATCATAGCCTAATTCAGAAGGATCTACGTCAATTCCCCATTTCCCATAGTGAGCAGTTTTATAATTAGAGTTTATTTTTTTCAATAGTTTAGGAATCGTAAATGGAGTTTGATGATTTATATGATTTGTATTCATTCCTACTCTAATCATTTTAAGTCTGGCGGGAGTTTGCCCGAACTGAATACCATATCGTGATGGAGAACAGACTGGAGCGCTAGCATATGCAGAAGAAAAACGCATACCTCGATTAGCCAATGCTTCAACATTCGGAGTCTGATGATAGTCGCTTTTAGAACGAATTTCTTTATCCATCATTTGAACAGAAGTACCGTTCCAGCCTTGGTCATCAGTTAAAATTAGTATAAAGTTAGGTGCTTTTTCTTTAGATACTATGGTTGATGTTTTACAGCTAAAAATATTTAATAATATTCCAACCACCAAAATAAAAGAAAGCCAAAGAGTAGTATTTTTCATTTAATAAATTTTGAAATAAAAACTTGTTATTTTTAGTCAATATTTACGTTTGCTGCAGTTTCAGAAATTGGTATTGGCCAAAAATAATCCTCTGCTTGTCTTTGCCCATCAGAATCCCCATGAAGAAATCTACAATATTCATCTAATACACCCATTCTAGTTAGATCAAAAAATCGATGTCCTTCCATATATAACTCTACTGCTCTTTCTTTAAGAAGTGCTGTTCTAAAATTTTCCATAGTAATGCCACTTCCATTAAATTCTGACATGTCAACTCTATTTCTTAAAATATTAAAATCAGCATTGGCAAGACTTGGTTCTTGAGAAATTTCTACCGATGCTTCTGCGCGCATTAAATACACGTCAGCTAATCTTATAATATGCCAGTTTTGACGACTCGTATATTCGGTGGTAGCCTCAGGATCAATATATTTAGAAGTCCATATTTGCCATAGTGTTCCAACAGTATTTCCATTTGATAAAAGAGTAGGAATGTACCCTGTACTCCATGGATTAATTTCAAAGGATCTCGTATTATTTTCATATTCTTTAATAATGGAATTTTGAAATCTATGATCATTTTTATCTAAGCGATTATTAATGAATTTAGGTTTCAGTTTATTACTTCCACCAAAACCTGTTCCACTTAGACCTGAATCTTTTGGGGAAAACAAATTGGAAACTGCTGTTCCTTGACCAACGATGGAAGAGCCTTGAACGTCGAAAATCATTTCAGGATTATTTCCATTTTCAGGGTCAAAAATAGCCTTCCACCCATCTAATGATGATTCTAGTTGAAAACCTGGTTGATTTAAAGCCAAATCACATTGATTTTTAGCTAATTGATAATAATTAATTTCAGATTCAGGAAAAGAAAGATATTTATTATTTCCTTCAACACCCTCTTGAGCAGTTCTTTTAGCCGAAGCAATACGTATATACACTTTTGCTAACAAAGCATGGGCTGCAGTTTTCGTAGCCCGACCCAAGTCATTCAAATAATTATTTCTTGTTTCATTTCTTCCCCAGCAATATTCTGCAGCATTTTCTAGATCCCCTATGATGACATCATAGATCTCTTCAATTGACGAAACAGGCAAACCTTCATCATCATCTGCCTCTACAGGTTCTGTTCTCAAAGGAACCTCTCCAAAACAACGGACTAAGTTAAAATAGTGTAAAGCTCTTAAAAATCTTGCTTCTCCTATAATACGAGCTTTCAATTCTTCATCCATTTCAATATCCGGTACGTTGGCTATGACATTATTCGCATCTCTAATCCCAATATAGATATCTCTCCACATCGGAGTTAAATTTGTATTTGTATTTGTTACCGTACCTGTCTTAAAGTCTCTGAATAAAAAGGTAGAAAGACCTTGGTCAGAAGAGGCATAAAGTGCCGATAAAAAAACTTGCTTATAGTACCCATTACCACTTTTTAAGCGAGCATATGCTGCAGTTAAAGCAGCTAGGGCATCTGTTTCATTTTGATAGAATTTTTCTGTACTCACCTGTGTTAAAGACTCTTCATCAAGAACCTCACAAGATCCAAAAAATAAAACACAAAAGCACCCTATTATGTAAATAGTGTGTTTTTTGTTAAATAATATTTTTATCATAATCATTTGTTTAATACATAAACTTTAACCCTAATAAATAGGTTTTTGTCCCAGGGTAGGTGCCAAAATCGACACCTCTTTTTTGAGGATTTTTAGTGTAAGTTTGTACCTCAGGATCATAGCCTGGATAATCCGTCCACGTTACTATATTTTGTCCACTGGCATAGATTCTAAAACTCCTTTTTTTAGAGAAATTAAATGTATACCCTAAATTTATATTTTTCAATCTCAAAAAAGATCCATCAAAAATCTGCCTATCTGAAACAATGCTTCTAGGACCGTTGTTCAAAATGGCTGCTGGATGGCTTGAATTGTCTATATTCCCTTCAGAAGGAGTATAGGTAACGACTCCATTGACTAACGACAGAGGAGCTCTCCAAGAATCGTTAAATGAGGAGGTTAGGATGTTTGTTGTTTTCTGAAGGCCACTTAACTGCCAAGAATCTACCCAAAATAAATCACCTCCCTTTTGCCCTGTAAAAAGGATGTTTAGATCCCAATTTTTATATGAGAAATTATTCGTAATAGCAAATGTATACGCAGGGTTAGGGTCTCCTATTTTTACGTAGTCTTCAAAATTAATTTCTTGTAAGGCTAGTGGCTGTCCTGATTCATCCAAGTCAATAGAATTATTTACATATTTAATTTCACCTGGTGCAGCTCCTTCTATACCGCTCGCAATTGCTTCCTCCCAATCTCTGTAAATACCATTGGTTTGTGCTCCCCAAAAAATACCAAGTGGTTGCCCTACTTTAAAAAGTATTGGGTTTGCCTGACTGAATCCAACAGAGGGGCCTAATTGAAAATCTAAGTTAGAATTTAGTTCTATAAGCTTATTTCTATTAAATCCTATATTCGCTCTTAGGTCCCAACCAAAATTTTCCTTATCAATGATATTCGCTGCTAAACTAAACTCAATTCCTTTGTTTTCAACCTCACCAAAGTTATCAACTCGACTCGTATACCCATTTGAAACTGGTAAATTTACATTCTGAAGTAAATCCTTCGTTAATTTATGATAGGCTTCAATTGTTAGATTCCATTTTGAGTCAAAGAGACTAACATCAAGACCTAAATTAAATTGATCTGTTTTTTCCCATGTCAAATCATCGTTTGCAAGATTTGACTCATAAAAACCCGTAATCAACTCATCATCAAAATTATATCTAATTGGAGTTAAAAGTGCCAAGGATTGGTAAGGAGAAATAGGATTACTTCCTGTTTTACCATAAGAAAGACGAAGTTTTAATTGCGAAATCGCGTCTACCTTTTTTAAAAATTTCTCTTTAGACAATACCCAAGATAGTGCCAGTGATGGAAATAATGCGCTCTTGTTATTCGTTGCAAATTTTGAAGATGCGTCTATTCTTGCATTGAGATCAACATAATATTTTCTCTTAAAACTGTATCCAGCTCTAAAAAGACCAGAGAATAAGCCGACTTCTCTAAATTGTGAAATTGGCACAAAAATATCAGTAGCATTAGCAAAATTATAAAAAGAGGTATTGTCGCTTCCAAAACCCACTGCTTTGTTAAACATTGAACGAATATTATTTTTTTCGTAGGTACCGATAAGAATAGCATCAATACGATGGGCGTTAAACCTATTTCTATAACGAAGATTGGCCTCAGCATATACTTTATTGTTTTCAACAAAGGCTTGAGAAGCTTCACCATCATTTCTTCTTCCTCTAGTTGTGTTGGTTGGATAATAATTATCTCTTGTACTTCTTTGAAAATTATATGCTCCTTTAATAGTACCTGTAAGCTTTGGAGTAATTTTACCAACAATTGAAAAGACCTGCCTAATGGTAAATGACATTTTTTCGTCAGTAACATATTGAGCTAAGGTATAAGGATTAGAAACAATGTTTCCCTCATTTAAAGCAGCGTATAAATCATCTTCCTCACCAGGACTTAATAATGAAAAAATAGGTTGAAATTGCAATGCCTGAGATACGACTCCCCTTTGAGAAAAAATCTCTCCATTACCAACAGAGGCTGCATTTCCTTTTTTATAAGAGATATTTGTTTTGGAAAAAACATCTATTTTATTATTAAACGCCTTTCTTTTAGCATTCATATTATATGTTATCCTCTTATTATTTGAGTTAACAATCACTCCCTCCTGATTTAATACCCCTAAACTTACTGATAAATTTCTTTTAAAATTCCCTCCTCTATAGGCTATATTATAAAAGTTTGTATGGGATAATCGATAGGTCTCATCTTGCCAGTTGGTATTAACTCCAGTTGTCTCAGGGTAAGGAATTTGAAAATCTATTAATTCTGGATAGTTAGATTCTGTGAGTTCTTGACTGCCATCAAAAGGACCTCCAGATCTGGTAGGATTTGTAATATCTTGAAATAACTGATTAATGTTACGTTGGTTCATATATTTTTCAAAACTAGGTCCATCCAATACATCGATATTTTTTCTTACTGTGGTGATGGAGGTGTCATAATTGACAGAAATTTTATCTGTACCCTCAGATGTATTTGCTGTTTTAGTTGTAATTAAAACTACGCCATTAGCTCCTCTTGCTCCATATATTGCTGTAGCAGCTGCATCTTTTAAAATTTCAATTTTTTCTATATCATTTGGATTCAAAAAACCTAAAGAACTTTGGGCTCCACCTGTACCATTATTTCCTTGTGCATCAGTAATAGGATCTACTGGAACACCATCTAAAACATATAATGGCTGAGTCCCACCAAGCATCGAATTAACCCCTCTAATAGATATGCCAATACCTCCTCCAGGTTCTGAACTTTCATTTACAACAACACCTGCCGCCTGACCTTGTATTAAGTTTTCAATAGAATTTGTTCTGTTTTTTTCTAACTGTTCTGTGTCAATTTGGATGATAGAACCAGAAAGGTCTTTTTTACTTACATCAAAATAACCAACACTAACGGTTACCTCATTTAATTGATTAATGTCCTCTTCCATTACTATTACTATGGGTGAAGAAAGAATAATCAATTCTTGAGTTTTCATTCCAAGATATGAGACTACTAATGTATCTCTTAACTTGATATTGATTTCAAAATTACCTTCAAAATTACTTACTGTTCCTTCTGAAGTTCCTTTGACAGAGACTGTTACCCCAGGTAAAGGTTCATTAGTATCTCTTTCAGTGATTGTTCCTTTCAATCTTATCTCTTGTCCAATAACAAACATTGGAAACATCATTAATAAGAAAAATACTACTTTTTTCATATCCGAATATTAATAGAATATGCAAATTACACCAAAAGCTTATTTTGTCAGTTTAAATGCTATTCAATATAGTTTATTATTTGGTAAATAAAAAATACGAACCCAAAATGATAATCATCTAAAAAACTGATAACAATTAGTTTTAGAAGAAAGTTTTTTGATTTTAAGAACCTTCACTATATTCTTTGGGAGTTTTCCCAAACGTTTTTTTAAATAAGGTACTAAAATATTTGGGATCATTGAAGCCAGATTCATAAGCAATATCACTGATTCTCATTGACTTTTGACTTTGAAGTAATTCTGAAGCGTGATTTAACTTAATTTTTATCACTAAATCTGAGGGTGACATATTTGTCAATCCTTTTAATTTTCGAAATAAATTAGACCTACTAAGCCCCGTTTTATTAGATAGTAAATCAATTGAAAACTCTCTGTTAGTTAGATTATCATTGATGATTTGAACAACTCTGGAGAGGAAATCTTCATCAGGTGATTTTGTTGTTATTTTTCCCTTCGACTTTGGATTAATAAATTGTTGAAGTACTTGTCTTGACCTTATAAGGTTGTCAGCCATTGCTTTTAATATTTTTATATTAAAAGGTTTTTCTAAATATGCATCAGCACCCATTTCTAGCCCTTCAATTTTTTCATCTAGTTCATTTAATGCTGTAATCATAATCACAGGAATATGACTAGTTTCAAAGTTTGTTTTTATGATATTACAAAATTCTTTACCGCCCATAACTGGCATCATAACATCCGTTATAATGAGATCTGGATTTTTTGCTAGGGCTATTAAAAGTGCTTCCTTACCATTTGGAGCTTCAATAATGGTATATTTCTTTTCTAATTCAGTTTTAATAACATTCCTTAAATCACTATTGTCCTCAACAAGTAGTATAAGCTTATTCGTATTAATTCGATCTTCTAAAAACTCTAATTTATCAATATTTTTATTTTCTATTAGTAAATCATTTTCACTATAATGCTCACTTCCTTTTAGTAAAGTTA